>Ga0157364_1004309_pt1 | contig 14167 bp, 9 predicted proteins | sample AttsexASBM2_FD_111476 | JGI IMG/M metagenome (GOLD analysis project Ga0157364, IMG submission 111476) | Fungus gardens microbial communities from leaf cutter ant in Ribeirão Preto, State of São Paulo, Brazil - Atta sexdens ASBM2 | ecosystem: Host-associated > Fungi > Mycelium > Unclassified ... | reverse complement strand
TCCAAGATTAGGTCCATTAGCAAAATTATCCTGAAAGATAATTATTGATTTTGGATCTCATTAAAAGTTGTCTATTATATAATTATTGTGTCAACTTCTGTTTGCTACACAAATTTCATAAAATCTTTGTTAGCTAAATTCTACTCAATATTAACTGAAGAAGCCTCGAAAGATCGCTTGATCAGAAAAAACTCATTTTTTTTTTCTGCGTTGAGGGTTACATTATCTAATATTTTGGTTATGTTTCGGTTTTGATATGATCCAGAGATCTCATCTTTGAAGTCAATCTAACTTATAAATAGGAAAAATTGGACTTGTTAATCAGAATGCCTTATTGATTGATAAGTCCTCAAAGTCAACGATTTAGAAGTAAAAATTCCTGATTAAGGAAATTTATCCTCAAAATTAGGCATTTGGCCTTCGTAGTAAGGGAATTCAACTTACAGACGAAAGACTAAATCAGTCATCATTCCAAGGTTGTGCCTAATGCATTAAAATGCTTTCCAAAATTATGCATTATAAAATAAATATTATATTTCTCCCATAATCATATTATATCTCTCGGAATGATTAAAATTGAAAAAAAGTATCTATTTCACACTACTTTTAAAGTAGGTGCGAAATTAAAATATTTTTATTGTGCTAAGTGCAAAACATACAAATAATTAACGATTAATTAATGATTGTTTAAATTATTTGTTTTTGAAGGCGCGTTGATTTTAGTGAAGTAAAATAAAAATATGTACAGGAAATCTTAATAAAAATATATACAGAAAATCTTCTTTCGCACTTATATTTCTGTCACGCGATATTCAGTTTCAAAATTGACATGGAGATGGACTCTTAATGTTTTATTTTTATCTTCTATGGCTATAAATTGGAACCATGTCACACAAATGTTATATGGCTGTATTACCCGTCTATATTATAACATGATTACCCATCGATAGAATTAATATGGAAATGTGTAGTCATCTCTATATATCTCGACAAACTGAATTGACTTCTTCCAAAAGAAGAGAGAGCATAAGTTAGTCAGAATTAGATAAAAATTACCAAGATATTACCGATATTTGACCTTCTGCTAGGTTTATTTGATTAAATCCGATTATGACTTGCAGGCAAAATGCCTTCCATCACCTAATTTCGACCATAAAATTACTTCAACTTTATTCCCCATTTCGCCATTTCGATTCGACGTAAACTGGGCTTGGTCAGATTTTATAATTTATCAGAAGATTGAATAATTTCCCTCCATTTTACTGCTTGGGATACATAATTATTGTTAATTTTATATTAAATATTTTCAAAATGATAAAATAAAAATTAAGATGCTCATTTGATGTACATGCATCATCCATTTGACATATATTCTAGTTTTTTTCATTGAAGAATATAAATTTCTTGTAAACTGTACGGTCAGTTTAAATGAAACTTTATGAAAATAAACTTAAGTGTTTATTTTATAATTATAATGATTTTTAAATTGCTGCCTTATACGCAAGTGTCTCAATTTAAAAGAGAATAACTACAAAAAATAAGATTATACTTTCAACTTGTAATGTAAAATTCTATAAATTTAAAATTAAATATCTTCAAAATGATACAATAAAAGTATAAAGAAGAATAAAATTTTTTTCTAGATGTTATTGATATTATTAATTATATTTTATTGCATTGTATATTAAGATTTGTCTCATATTTCATCAAACGCGAAAACTTCCTTACAAAAAACTCAAAAAATACGAATTACAATGCTTTTGTAAGATATAATATAAGGCAATTTTGTAATCTTTTTCAATCTGCGGAATTAAAATAACAAAGCAAATTTATTAAGATGTCATTAGGTGCACATGCTTCAGCGTTCATGTAGCTCTATTATTAGAAAATAAAATCGTTAATATGGTACAACATTCAGAAATAAATAAAAGTTCTAAAACTTTTATTTTTGTTTTATCGTTTTAAAAGCGATTGCTCTACAATGATGATATTTAATTAAAATGAGAGTAAACGCAACATAATTTAGATAAGTTTCATAGTCTTAAAAATATTTTTTATTTTTTTTTCACTTTTTAATTATTTCTAAATTTTTTTTGCTTCTTTTATTTTCTCTAAAATTTTTGTGACACTTGAAAATCTTTTGTGATACATTATGATGTCGCGGCACGCTAATTAACAAAAATCTCATAAAATATAAATACTTTTATTTTTAAATATAGAATTTTTTTGTATTAATAGTTCATCCATGATAAATAATTGAAAATCTATAATGATCGAAATTGGATCTTACATGCTTAAATAAAATAATTTCCATGTGAATTTATATGTCATTTGAAACGCGCGCTGAAAATTTTTCTGAACTTAGAAACGCAACTGAATTACTGTAGTGATATCACAAATTATTAAATCGACAAGCAATTTAATAATTTGATGCTCAATCAGGCATTCTATTAGAGAAATGTTAATGTGTTGGACATCGATTGGTTATAATAAATCGTTTATTATTGTTTATACACAATGCCTAAAAATGCGTTATATTCCTATCGTTATATATTCTATTTGTACCGATTATTGCGATAAATATTACTAAGACGTCAGTGATCTTTTTAGACGAGGTAATATTTTTCACAATAAATTTATTTACAGATTTTCAGCACATTAACATCTCTCTAATAGAATGGCTGATTGAACATCAAATTATTAAATTCCTTATCAATTTAATTTGTAATATTATTACAGTAGTTCAGTTGCTTCTAATTGTATCATAAGTCCGAAAAAATATTCGCGTATTAAATGATTACATATGTGGTATATAAATTCCAGAGTTGGATAAGTAATTGTTGGATAAGTGATAGGTATTCAATCATATCTCTTGCGAATTTTCAATCAATTTAATTTGCTAATTTGCTCTGCTTCAAAACATTTCGAATATTATTCGAAGATACGTTTTTAAAAGTTTTAATAAGTCTTGAAAATCTTGATAAATCTTGAATCTTAAGAGGATGCTGGAGCAGCCAAATTCGGGATTTTGCAGATTGATATAAATCTCCGAATTTACTGAACGAAATCAAAAATCCTTTTATAGGATTAAAGTAGACGCAAAATTTGGCCATAGTGCAATATATTTTGTACTAAAATCGGAAAAAAAATTCAAAACTTATATTTTTTCGACTTATAGAGTTGTCATCTAGTAGACGTAGATATTTCCTTAATACAAAGGTTTTATAGCTCGTATGGACTACACGATAGTGCACCACGCAGCGCATGACGTGCACAAACAATACTGAGTTTACAAAACTGAAATTGAAAACTTAAAAAAAAAATATTTATATCGAACTACAAGTTACGTACATTTGCTTGCTAAACGAAGACTCGGAGTGATCAACAATTCAAGAATTGTGTCTAGCAGTAGAGATTCGAATCTTCTAAGAGATGGCATTGCAATATTAGATAAAACAGATAAATGCGTTTGAGCGAGACACAATGATATATAATAAGTATAAGAAATGAATGAAAGATCACTATTATCGAATTTGGAATTAAAAAAAAATCTGTACTATCGACTTCGATCAAGGCCATCGATTCAGCATCCTCTTTGACATTGACAAAAAGTTCTAGCCTTTAAAATAAAAAAGTTGATCAAAATCATGCCGATTCTCTGAAAGTTAATAACTCTCTGAAAGTTAATAATTCTCGAGTTCTTTGATTAAAAAAATTTATTTCAAGAAATTTCAACTTGCTATACGGTTAAAGAAAAATTTTTTGATTTGAACGTCATTTCTTGTGAAATCAAATAAATTTTTATTTTCTTTACAGGTATTTTCATTTTAACTTAAAAAAATTATCAGAAGAAAAACAATTTTTTTCAATTTAAAATAACTTTTTTTTAGATGTGCTTTGAATCACTCAGTACAGTGCTTATAAGTAGCAAATTCATCCTTAGATTCATCACAATAATTCCATACCCAGGATCGTTTTGACATTTCGTAAATACTGTGCATTGTAGATAAATTTAAATATATTATGAGTGTATCAAAATACATACACACACACACACACACACACACACACACACACACACACACACACACACACACACACACACCAATTTTGAGATTTGTGCATAGTCACAAAAGTGGTTTTTCCGGCAGGGAACGATCAAATATAAAAAATGTTTATTTTCTCAAAAATAATGTATTTTAAGCGTTTTTTGATATCGTTGATTCTAATTCTGAGCATATATTTACAAAATTTCCCTAAGCGCGATATTGACAACATAAATGAATATAAACGTATAGAGTCAGAACTTTTTAACATTACCCAGATCTAACGGCGTAAACATAGAAAATTTGTAGCTCTTTTCTTTCTTTTTTATTTGGTTTTTAATTTATTTTTATTTTTATTTTTTTCTTGTTTTATAATTTTTTAATTTTTTATATTTTTTTTGTATATTTTTCAATATATATTTTTTATGCGTTTTATAATTTTTATTTTGTAAATATCGACAATAGGGGATCCAGTTCAGATGATCTTACATATATGTTGTCATGATCCTGAATGACCTTCAGATGGTTTTAATTGGTGCTCGTCCTTCATTTATTAAGTCTGGTAGTTTTGTAAGTCTCTGATTATTATTGTAATCACAATTGTTAAATTGAAAGTAGCAAATTCAACGATGAATAGTAAATGTACACGGAACAGTGATTTTAGAGTTATCCTTATTATAATAAGATGATACTTCTATATGATACAGGATGGATAATGTTAAAATCACTATTCCATGTACATTTATTTATTATTTATCGTCATTGAATCTGTTATTTTCATTACAGTATAAGTAATCAGACTTAAAAGTACCACTAAATATCGATTTTCATATTCGGATTTTTTTAAATTCTTGTCCTTCATATTGAACTTTTCCACCATTTTAAATTGCACATTTTTTACTTCAGATTTGAAATCAGTAACCAAAAAAGACTACACATTATGCTTCTGTATTCGGTGGCTATGCATCAGACTCCAGAGGATATCGTGCATTGTAGATGATACGAAGGCTGTTTTGACACTTTAAATTCAATAATTTCTGAACAAGCGCGGAAATTAGTTTTTTAAAAAAGGATTTAAACTAGTAACATACAACTATAAGTTTAAATTGTCAGATATTTTTTATGATTTTCTTTCTTTCAAATTATTTGGTTTTATATTTCAAAATTTGTCAATTTTTTTTCGATTTTTTATGTTCGATTTTTCCAGTTTGTTTGTTTACTATTTGCATAAAACTTTTATAAGCATCGAAAAAATATTTTTAATATTATTGAAACATTTATGAGTTAAATGCCATAAAATAGACTTCGACATCATTTTTTGTTTAGCCAGAAAAAATTAATAAAAAAGTTATTTCCGGAAAAACTGTTTTTGCGGTTATTTAACAAATGGAGGGTAATAAAAAAAAACAGATAACATCGTCGTTTTCAATGCATCAAAAACCTATGCATCGGAAACATCTTTCAAAGTTTAAAACACAAGACCATCCTAAATTTTGTCGGCCTGTGTTATTAGAGATGCAAGATGCTGTATATAATTATGTACCAAAACAAATTAATTTTAGAAATAGATGGAACTCTATTTACAGAATGTTTAATAGACTGTTAGAACAAAAACAAGTGATAATAGCAGCATTATCGTATTTCATTCTTTTTGATTTTTTGGTAATATTTGAATGGGAAATGTTTGCTGAATGTTTACCAATATTGAAGCCATTTTTTTTTATTAACTACTGATTTGATTTTTTTTTATTAACTACTGAAGTGTTGAATCTTACACCACAATCTCCAAAATTATTGTTGAAACAATTAAATATATTTCTTACCTCAAATAATGATAATTTGACAATTGAATAAAAAATATGATGTATAAATATTTTCATTTTATCGAAATTGTACCAATTTATATGACAATAATTCTCAATTCTCAATTTAAAATACTGGGATTTGCATAGATGAAAAATACCGAAAAAGCAAAAATGTTGAAGTATCTATTACATTTGATTAAAAGTGTAATAAATAGAAATAGTAATAAAAATGCATCAAAGACAAATATAATCGAAAATGCTTTCAATGATTTAAATTAATCGATTGAAATCCTGTTCGTAGTTATATTATAGTTGAGAACAGTCGTCGCATGATAATAGATAATGTCGTCAAATCATTAAATAGTTTGAAATATGTCCTTTAATATAATGTAAAATTGGAGAATGAACGTACGTAATTTTGTCCTGTAGGCAAGATGTAATGTATAAGAATTACATCAGTGAAAAATTATTAATATAATTAAAAACAAAGAAATTGATAAGAATAAGAGATAATATAATACAGTATGCAAACATTAATAAAAGTTAATTTTGTATATATTATATAAAATCTATATATTATATAAAATTATAATTCAGTAACAACTAAAATTAATAGGAATAAATACTTTTAATGTAAAAACAAAGTTAATTCAGTAAAAAATAAAAAATGTTTTTGTCACAGAAGTTGGTTAGAATTAGAGACAATACGATAAGAGTAAAAATAATGTATTGTCTCTTCGGTGTTATGAGACATTGTGAAATTAAAAATTGACATGAAGAGAAAGAAGGAAAAGATTATGTTGGAAATTAGTGGGAAGTGGGAACTAAGAGGGGACAGAAATGTAAATGTAGGAAGGGGGAGGGAATATACAAGAAAGAGGAATTCGATTAGAGAGTGCGTGAGTGTGTGGAGCGTGTGAATGTGATGGAGGAAACTTGATACTTTTCAGGACGGGTGGCGATGAATTTGGTTGTGGAAAAACAGAGGCGGAGACGAAATAAACTCTATATAGGAGATAATAACCGCGAATTAAAGAAAGATAAGATACAAGAAAGAAAAGGAGAAATTATGATTCTAATAAAAAATAAAATTGTATTTCTACATAATTCATAAATGATTCTTGTTTAATAATAAATCAATAATAAATAAATAAAATTATTTTATTTTTATATTTATATAATATATTTGTATTTAAAACATTTATTTAATGTATAATATGATATATTAGGTGTAATAAAAAGAAATCCATTATTTTTCCATTCAATTTCATGCAAAAATAATGGATTTCTTTTTACTACATCTAATATTAATATTTGATTAATGTTCGAGTAACGTAATTATAATTATTTATATTTATGTAATATTTTTTACTCTCTAAAATTAAACTAAAATTACTCTCTAAAATTTTATTCTTTTATTCTTTTTAAAATTTATTAAAACATTCAAAACTTTCAAGATTTTTAAGATTGTATAATTTCCAATCATATTCGAATTAATTTGAGATTTTCATGATATGAAAGATTTTCATGATATTTAAAGCATCTAATTCAAAACATCTTGATATAATTACCATTATCATTAATAGTAACTAGTTAAAACGTTAAAAGTTAAAAAAAGTTAAAAAATTACTAACTTTTAATTTAACTTAATCAATTTTAAATACATTGATTTTAACTGAATTTAATTATTTTCTAACTTTAATTTATTAACTTTTTTAAATTAAAATTTTTTTATCTCTTAATGTCAATATTTTTTTCTATAAGATCTTAAACATTAGAGAATTAATTTAGAAAAAAATTAATGATTTTATGATTAGAGACTATAATAAGAATCATGCCATAGTTTTGATTGGATCTCTAAGTTTTGTCAATTCCCGCTTATATTTGAATCACATTCATTTTAGGTGTCATAAATATTATATTTCAGCAACATAAATATTGATTTGAGCCTTAGGTAAAGAATTGTAAAACAATGCTGCATATCTACCCATTTTCTAAATTTTCATGTACATTTTTTTGGATAACATTTATATGTGAATAAAAAAAATAAATTACTTAATAATCTATCTTGTAATCGTTATATAAAGTAATCTCATTTTAAGAAAAATTAAATCATTCTGATCTCAAAAATAATTGTTTTTAAAATTAACTTTTTTTAACTTAAGTTAATTTAATCTTAAGTTTTATTAAATTAATTTTTTGTTTCTTCAATTTTCAACTTAATTTATTAATTTTATAAGCCATTAACTTACTCAACTCTGATAAATTCACATAGAAATTATTTAAATTAAAATCCAGCTTCAACCATTATATAGATTTTATTATATAGATTTTATTATATAGATTTTAAATTCTTATAGTTGTGTATTTACATATATGTATAGCTTTAATAAATCGTTTATTGTTGAATTTCAGTTTTAATATATTTTGCACAAAAGAAAGTTATTCAGTTATATGAAAATGATAAAATCATTTATCTGCAGAATTTGTAAAAGTTGAATCGTAAAGATTAAACTCATTTTGCAATTTCACTTTGAAATAAATATAAAAATATAATATATAATTGTTATATGACACGAATTGACTTAAGTACGAAAATATGATCTTATTTCAATTTAGTAAATGCTGCTTTAAATATTTCTGCAAAATCATTTAAGAATAAATCGTTTCCCTGTTGTGAATAATTCATTTAACGAATGACAGGCTGATTCTTGTCTTTTTCTGCTTTCAGGAATTATGACCCTTCCGAGCAGCCCGTGTGAGATAGAAAACATGAGCTTGTTTCAAGACCTCAAGTTGAAAAGGAGAAAGGTCGACTCCCGATGTAGTAGCGACGGTAAGAACGCCTCGAAGATATACTGTAATATCACGTTAAAATTCCATGTGAATTGAATTTAATTATTAAAACATTTAATAGAATTAACATTAATTCTGCCAGGGGAAATGGAACGTAAAACATTTTTCCATAGGAATACCGCAACGATATCTTTTGCAATGTGTCGCAGCGTTATTATAATAGTATCTCATTATGTTTTATTTCCGCTATTCATCTTTTAATATCAAGCATCTTGATTTACAGCAATTGCTGTAATAAAACAGGAAGAAAAAAAGATCAATGAAAATGCAGCTTCGTATTTGAAGTCTTCGCTATGTGAATTACATTAAAAAACGTGCCAGATAAGATATTCAAATAAAAATTTGTATATATTGAAATGATTATTCTCGTGTAATCTGACTTATTAATGTACGATATTTGCACTTCGAAATATTACATACGGAACATGATATGTATCATCTTTTATAAAATATTTCTTTAATAATCGACGTAAAATCAATTCTCAATAAATAAGGATATTTAAAACTCTTCCACAGGCACTTTCTATACTAAGAGAAAGAAATAGTTGAAATAATCATTTAACTATAATTTATGGGGTTGTACGACTAGTCATTTTTTGCGACAAGTATAAATTTATAATTATTTGGACCATATGAATTATAGTAACCTGAACACTGAATTATGACCATAATATGTATTCATTCAACTAATTATATGGTTATCTTATACATAAATCATATTTGCATATAGTTTTACTATAAAACGTTATAACTATACATATAAGATTATTGTTATTGACATTATAGCAATAATAATTATAAAAGTGATGCTCCTGACCATAATTATTTTGCCATGCAATTATAGTTTCAAATACGATATACTTTTCTCTCAGTGTTGATTAAAATGTAATATATAATAAAATATATAATAAAATAATGACACATTGAAAGGAAAGATTTTTGATTATAGCAACAAATTTTTAGTTGAATTAGCCTATCGAAATCATATACTGATTTTGCGAGTAGGCTAACGCAACTTGCTGTTACAACTTGCCAAAAACTTTTTTGATTGCTACAGCCGATTAAAAATGCTATGCCATATTTTACTATTTAAATTGTTGCAACAATCAATCCTTTCTTTCAATGCATGGTTAATAAATAATTAGTCACTAATTTTGAATTTAATTATTCATCTCTTTAAAATAACATCAATAACACACATTTCTTTCCTTATTTTCGGTTCATTAATCTGTGATCGTATTATAACTATAATTATTTGTTTTCTTTGTTTTATATTATTTACATTCTTAGCATTGTTATTATTATATATTATTATCGAAATATCATCAATCATATTAATAACAATTTTATTATATATTTTATTATATATTTTATTATTATAATCATTATTTTACCGAATTATAATAAATAAAAATTGATTATATTATCTTTTTAAATTTCTTTTAATCTCTCGCGCACTTAAGCTTATTCTACATTGTGCTCTTTGTTTCCTATTTCTTGTTTTTTATCTTTTATTTTTTTCCCCTTTGTAACTCTTTATCGACAATTGTATTTCTTGTTACGTATTTCTTGTTTCTTTCGAAGTTTCGTTAACTTTTATCTCGGATATAAAACAACAGACGATATAAAACAAAAAACTGGATAAGAAGCAAAAAGACAAGCTGTAAAAAATAGCAAAAAGCAAGAAATAGGAAACAAAAAGCATATTATAGAACAGGCTTTACTGTATGGCGACGAAACGGACTCAGTGACCAGTCGCCCGTCTTCGCGCCACTCGCCGCCACGCTGCGGAAATTATTATATATATTTATATATATTACATATATATATTATATATTATATATTTTATATTATATATATATTATATATTTTTTTCCATGCAAATAATATCAAATGACCATTCTAAAAAAATATGACTTTTATAGAAAATTTAACGAGGAATATGATAGTATATTTTTTAATTTTTATTTTGGTGACCTTGAGCAGCAAAATGACTTTAAATATTTTAATTGTTTATATAATAATCATAATTTAACAAACAATTATAGTAATAATGAATTATTAGTAATAATGAATACGTAAATGTAATTTTTTTATATTTAAAATGAGTCCAATTTGGACTGTGTAGAAGTGGAGTTATCATGATTTTAATAAGTACATAATCAGCGAGTTTTTAATCTTCCGTATTTTAAAAAATATTGACAAAAAAAATTGCCAAAATACATGTCGACTTATTTTATATAGGAAATGCGTAAAAAAATTTAGTAAAAATTAAAAATGTTACCCCATAGTTGTTCAATTTGTAAGCAAGAGTTGATAATGATTGTATCAGATGTTATGTTCAAATTGCTTTCCATCACTTGACAATGCGTCTTAGCCTTAATTGAACAGAATTTCTGAACTTTTCTCAACATATCAACAGTTATTAAATTCATTTCGTCAGTTATTTTCTGCATCGATTCTTCCACATTTTCCAGGTTTTGTTTTATAAACACTTTCTTTTAAGAATCTCTATAAAAAGAAATTAAGTGGTCAGATCAGAAGATCTTTGAAGCCAATCAATTATTCCATGCCTCCTAATCCATCCGTTTGGAAAAGTTTCATCCAATAATATTCGTACTTTTAATCTGAAATGTGCTGAAGCTTCATCTTGCTGGAACTACACGCAATCAAAATCATTAGAAAAGAGATTTCGCATAACAAGAATAACTTGCTTAATTGTTTCATACATCTCAGAATTAAAATTTCCATAAAATTTCGATAAAAAGTGAACCTATTAAATGATTTCCAATTATTCCTGCTCAGATATTGATTTTACCAGGATATTGAGATTTGTTATCTTTCATCAAATGTGGATTTTCAGTGTTCCAATATCGGAAATTCTGATGATTAACATTTTCATAAGTTCGAAACTAGCTTTATCAAAAAAGACAATATTATTTATGAAATCATTTCTGTGTGCCTTAATAAATTCATAAAATTCTAGTATCCGGTCAAAATCTTCATGAACTAACTCTTGCACATAAAAAGCATTTTATAGAATTTAAAAATAGATGAAATTTATTTTTTTTTTTAATATTACACTGATGATTGGCTGACTTTGTTTTCTGTAATTTTTTTAGGAGACGTATTAAGCGTTTCGATAAAACTTTATTGAACTATTTTTATTGTCGATTTTGAAATTGGATCTCGCGCATTAAAAGTTGCATGAAGAAATCACATGTCTCTTTTGATATAATCTTTTTTATCTCTATTCCTTTTCATTATTAACAGAATTAAATGTTCTTTTTTCGACAACATAGCCATCATAGGAAAATTTTACAAACGCTTGAAAGAGAAAGAGTCTCTAAATTCAAGTACATCACTAAAGATATCAGACAGACGGAACAGTACAACTAACAGTATGTTGCCGATGTTAATATTAATATATTCCCTGACACGATAACTGTGGTCTCTCGAGAAAATGATTTTCGGAAGCATTTCTAGCGAAGAATATAAGAAAAATAATAAAAAGAAAGAAAAGACTTTGCTTCGCGTGGAAAGCTGTGCGCCAGCAGGAGGGGGGGGGGAAAGAGGTATGAGATGGGAATCGCTTCGCGTGGAAAGTTCATGCGCTCCGTAGCAAGGGGAAAATGAGGTGAGAATCTTAATATATTTTATCAAGGTCAATATCATGAATAACTACCAGAACATTTTAATCGACAATCATTGTTTATTAAAATGTTATTATCAAATTGATCATAAAATTGAGTTATGATTATCAAATTAAATATTGATTATAGACATTTTTCCGGTGTTCCTTATTAAAAATACTTTCAAAAATAATTTTTATTTTGAGAGTCCACAGTTATCGTAATCGCTCCTATTCTCAACAACATTTGTGTATTCCAACCAATCCTTACACTATTAGCATAATGTAGCATTTTTGCCTATCGCGCTATGGCGATAGGCGTGGCGGTAGACCACGTGGTAAGTAACTATTGTATTTATATCAAGAGATATAATTTTAATTTTATTTTTAGTTAAATATGAAATTTTAACGTGCGAAATCCAATTTTTAAAACCATCCACGCACTGGATAACGCTAATGTTAGTAATGTTATAACTTTTAAACCTCATAACTCGAAAAGTACTTTATGAAAAATAATTTTATTGTAGTGTTTTGAAAAGCTCTTTACACCAGCTATTAGATTCTGGATAAAAAGTAGGATGTTCCATTAAAAAAAAATCAATGTGATCTTGGTGACGCTATACTCAAGGTCAGACTAATCAGATCAGTGAATAGATCATATTAAATCCTATAACTTTGTAGAAAACAATTCTTTTGGAAATGCTTAGTTTTCGAGATATTTCGCGGTCCGGCACTTTTTACTCACCCTGTATAATATATACTTTTAAATAAGTAAACGCGCGTCATACCTCAAATTCTATTTTTTTTTTTAATAAAAGAAGAATTAAAATAATAAAATTAAATTCAAAAAAATTTTCTAAATTACAAGATGTACAAACAAGTAATATTTATTTCACATTGAATATAGACAATATATAAACATCTTGTTTTCTATCTACTACATTCATGAAATATAATGTTACGTTCATTGAAAAGTTTTATTTTTCGGGATCGCTTGGATAAATAGCAAAGGAGAGGGTATTGAAGAACGTAGATTTTCTCACAAGTATACGCGCAGAGGCGAATACCTGAAAGTCGGACGCACTTTTATCGCTCCGGAATATGGATCAACATCCTGAAGAGATGCTATAACACTTGTTTTCGATGAGCAATGCGAACGTCAGTCCGAATTTTGAATCAAGGAACTTGATTCTTATAATTTCGGGACTGGACATGTGCGATCTCTGAAAAGCAGTGGGAATGAATACGATCTTATGATTCTAAAATAAATAGAAATTGATGCAAGTAGAATATTACTACTAATTTATTAGTTTATTATTTACATTTTATATGTTTATATTAAACAAAAATTATTTAGTATTACAACATTTTAAGAAATTGTATCTTTATTTACAATTTATTATTTTTATCATTTTAATATATTATAAGAGTAATCTAGTATTTTTTCTATAAACTAATTACAATGAGCTATTTAACAAAGAGTTTATATTATGAAACGCGGTTAGTTTAAATTATTATTAACTTAAATTATTAATCGCAAAATTATTAATTACAAGAGGCAAGAGGCAATACATGTTTTTCGTCAGAGTTAATCATTGGGCGAGCATGAATCTGTAGTGTGTGTATATATATATATATATGCAAACGGAGAGGCGATATGGAAATTAATTCAATTCATGAATTATGACGGAGAAAGGGGGAAAGAAGAAAAAAATCAACAAGGACTAAATATGGGAAAGAAGAGAGAGAAAGGTGTTTGTTCTGTCGATTTCGAGAACATTATTTGAATATTGAATGAGACAATTTGAACTAATGAATTATTTGCTCTC
>Ga0157364_1004307_pt1 | contig 14168 bp, 11 predicted proteins | sample AttsexASBM2_FD_111476 | JGI IMG/M metagenome (GOLD analysis project Ga0157364, IMG submission 111476) | Fungus gardens microbial communities from leaf cutter ant in Ribeirão Preto, State of São Paulo, Brazil - Atta sexdens ASBM2 | ecosystem: Host-associated > Fungi > Mycelium > Unclassified ... | reverse complement strand
TTTTTTTTTATTTCTTTTTCAATGAATATTAGTTACATTAAACTTTTATTTATTTGTAGTATTAATCTTTATTTTATGTCTATTGCAATAACTTATAATTTTATACAATTTATTTTATATAATTTTATATATAATGTATATTTTTTATTAGAAATTGAGAGATACTCAAAAATTGTGCAGCATCGCAAGTTATTATCTTGAAACATTATGTTACAATAAAAAAGAAATGTTTCATATTTCTCACAAAAAATCATATACTTTATTATTCTTCACGGTAATGTATTGCTAAAATATAATTTTTTTTATTAAATGAATTACAGCGCCTGTAGCTATAAATAACATAGACTTAAAAATTGCATGTACTAATAAATGATAAAGCTATATATAGCTGATGAATAAGCTATTATTCTAAATTCAAATCTTAAAATTATTATTATTAACTCTAATTGATTTAAAGTGTTTGACTTTTATTTATTAAAATAATGAAGTAGCAACGCTTTTATAGATGTTAGAAGAACTTCGCGATGCTCTCCGCAATGGAAAAATAGAATTCTATTGGGACAAAGATTACAATTTGCTGGAGAAAATCGGACCTGAGCAAATGAGAAATATGCAACATAGATTAGATAATGTTTTAAAAAGTATAAGAAAGAACATAAGAAATGATGCGTATGCAATAGCTAGATGTGTTTGTGAGTACTTACACTTTCTTCATGCTTCGAATATACATAACATACGAATTGATATACACATATACGTGGTCAACTAGAAAATTAGCTATTGTTGATGTTTATATATTAAAATATAAAAATTAATGCCACGATATTACATTTCACTTGAATTTTTGATTATAGTAACTAAAAACGAATTAGATATTTTGATAAATTTGGAATGTGTATCGGAACCGGAACCAGAATCTGAACTTGAAAATCGTAAGTATTACATAATATAGATATAAATGTAAGAAGTAAAAAATGTAGAATAAACTTTTACACGAAATTCCATTTTTTTAAAAATTGTACACATGTAATATTCAGAAGAAAAAATGTTTTCAATTATGATGATTATTTGGATTGACAATTTAAGATTGTTTCGCATTTTCAAGGAATGACATGTTAAAAATATATACACATTTCAATTAATAAAATAATTAATTTATTGCATATAAATATTTATAATATTAATTTTTTTACATTTTTCATTTTTGTCTATATAAAAAACTTAAGCTTTCCAAATCTGTAAGTTAACAGCAAAATAAGATGCTTTTTGCAACTTACAGAGTAGATTACAAGTGTTGCAAAAGGTAAAAGAGATATTAAAATTTACATATATACTATAAATGAGTAAGCAAACGTAAAAATTGTAGATAATACTAATTAGATTAAAAAGCATGCTTCGTCGAATTAGACCATGTGTTATTGTAAATAATATACGACGGAATTAATATTACAGACGGAATTAATATTATCTCTTAATTTTTATATAATATTCATAAAGAATACATGAAAAATATGAGTGATTTCTTTATATTATAAAAAATTTATCACTATATTTTTGTTATTACAAACTTGTCGCTCAATTACGAACACGTCTTTTTTTATCAATCACTCATAATACTCATATATAAAATCGTAATTTTTAAAGTCAATTGCAACTAGATAGTACATTTCAACGAATTTCTTTTAAATTTATATTTTTAAGATATGGAGATGTCTAAAATTATATAAATTATATAAAGATATAAATTCTAAAAATATGAATTTAAGTCAATTTAAGATTTTTAAGAATAAACATTTTTGATCTAATAAATAATTTACATTTGTGCATGAAATTAAGGCACTCTTCCTTCATGCCATATTAACCACATCGAATTATGAGATAACTTCTCATTTTTGATACAACATTGCCAATATGGAGGAAGAAATATATTTAATATTATTTTAAATTTCACATTAGCTTTGTACTTTACTTCACGATAATCACACGTATTTATTTTACATTACATTATATTTATTTTATTTTACACTATATTTTTTCATGCAATTTGTTTGTTATCAATTAATATACAGTTTAATTTTTTTTTTTGCAGTAAGTCAATGGAATTGCATGGTTCTTTGACCAATCAAGGAAGAAATCAGCAATGTTGCTAACGCAGCGTATCATAGCGAGACAGTCTGCTTCAGCTGTATGATGATCGTCAAAGTGTTTGCCGACTATATGCTCATGAATGGCAATAAGTTTTAAGCTACTTGGTCTCTCAAACTCAAAATTCAATCTTTTTTTCAAGTTGTTTTTCTTGACTGGTCGCTGCATGAAGACATTTTCTGGTTTCGTTTTTTGAGCCTTTGGTGTTTTTTCGTTCGCCTCTTGCATAGGATTCTTTGACGATTGGACATCATTGTTACAATTATCTACTTTTATATTTACGGCTTTAATACATTTATCGTCACAGACAAACATTGTTTGCGCAGTGGATGTCGTTGCAATAATTTTGGATTTTTCCTCCGTCATCACATCTATATCCAATGTGGAAAGCGAGTCATTGAATTCATCGTTCAACAAATCTTGAAATATTGTGGATTGCAAGTTTCTTTTCTTAAAGAAATCGTCGAACATTTTCCATGTATCAATACAGAGAATTTCGTCACTAAGTATCTTTAATAGGAAAAGGTACTACTATTATTATTATTATTATTATTAAATGATAATTATTATTAAAGGTGATTATTATTAAATGTAATAAAAAATGAAAGAGCTAATTGTTATATAAATCATTTATTACCTTATTGATATGTTTAAGTTCCTCTAAGAATATTGGATAATCGAATTTGTTGCCGTTATGTGCTGCGAAACAAATTGGCGGTGTGAGACGTTGCAAAAAATATATTATTAATTCATAAAGTTCACTTTTAAAAGGTTGCAGTACCTGCATATCCTCATTATATAATTCTGCAAAATTATGTATTATTTCCTTGTCAAAATTATGCCACTGTATTTTATATAAAAATATTTAGTCAGTATAGTACTAGTGATTAAATTTGCCATTAAACTAATAAAATAACTCACTTGTCAAGTGCTGTACTTGTACTGGTATAACTTTTTGTGGATTAACTGGGAGTACCAATTTATGTAAGACTCTCGGCAGGCAATTTTTGTTACCATTACGTATTGATTCTGTCGAGACGGCGACTAAAGCAATTTCTGTAATTCTTGGCATGACATTTTCTTGGATCAGTCCAGTTGTTTCCAAATCGAAAAATACAAATGTTTGAATATCCATGTCAACTTTCTCGTTTCTGTGTAAATATTTTTCTCTTTTGTGTTCTATATCTTCATTATAATCTTATGATCCTGCACAACATTATATTAATTACATAATTGTGATAAACTTGATATGTTATGAATAAACTTTTAATTTTAATTTTTCAAAACTTTATTTTATACTTCACAAGATATCCAGTGAATGTATTTTTATTGGAGATAAGGTCTCATTACTCATCTAAGACGCAATATTTTATCAATATTCCAGTCAAATTTCCACGTAATTATCTAAAATTGTAAAATTATAAGAATATATCTTTTCTGTGGCTATATTTCTATCTTTCTTTTCTTTTTCTTTGTATCTCTTAATTAATTACTAATTATTTCTGAATATAGAAAATGCAACAAGATAACTATGAGATAGATTTGTGTGTGTGTGTGTGTGTGTGTGTGTGTGTGTGTGTGTGTGTGTGTGTGTGTGTGTGTGTGTGTGAAGTTTCAGCGATTGCAGATACATTTATAACAAACTCCACTTTTGCTCTTTGAAAGGCTTATACAAGAAGTTATTTAAATGCAGCTTAAATTTTACATAAATTTGCAATATATAAATATAAGATTAATTTCGGTAATTCTTCAGAATAGCTATCTCACCTCCGATTTTGATGAAATTAGATACATTAGATAATAAACACTACTGTCTATACATTCCACAAGTCACTACTGTCTATACATTCCACAAGTCATTACTGTCTATACATTCGAACTCTCGAGCACCTGATAATCCTAAGATTTTTAAGAGAGATATCCCTCCTGTCCATCTCATTTTTTTTCTTTCTTCTTCTTTTTCTTCTTTTTATTAATAGTTCTTGTCTCCAATGGAATAAACGGAAGTACAAATAATACGGCTTGAGAGTCGATTATGCATCTTGAAATGAGATGAAAATTACAAAAGTGAATAAATTCACTAGAATATTCATAATTTAATTAGTCAATACCTAGTAATCATTGCACATTTTTATAATTTTCCTCATTCCAAAATACATAATCGAGTCCCAGGATATCAATCATGAAACTTTATCCCTAGGGTGAAAAGTGAAAATTTTTACCATTGAAATTAATGGAAAAATTTTTCACTTTCCATTCTAAGGATAAAATTTCATGATTGATACCTTTGTCAAAATAATAGACCTGTTTTTTTATTGTTGCACTCTATGAACTGGTGCACACAGTGCAATGGCTTGTTCTTTTTGACTGAATTTTTGCACCAATTCATCTTTCTTCTTTTTCTCTTCAGGAGAAGAGGAAGAAAGATGAATTGATGCAAAAGTTCAGCCGAAAAGAATAGACCTAATAAAAAACAGACCTAAGATGCAATACCCGCGAAAAATGACATCCTCACCTAACTCACCTAAACTGAATATCTACGTCTACAATGTATGAACATGCGTCAAGATGAACAGACGGGACGTCCAAATCCGCGGTGTTTGACTATATATATTTCTAGGCTCAGTCAAAGTCGACCAAACTTTCAAAAATATCGAATAATAACACTCGACTCGCGATGCGTCCACCGCGGACGAATGGTTCTTCAGAACTCGCTGTCTCGTTTTAAGTGCACAATTGACTGCACAATAGTGCAATAAATGTAAGATGGTGCAGCTACGAGGACAGATTTTTTTTTTAGTCATGAGACGGTCCGCTGCGCGGCGGTGGCAGCGATCAGTTTCACGCAGTTCACGCCAGTTCACGCTGCTTACAAAAATTGGAGCACACTGTACATTTGGCTCGGCGTCGTCCGGTCGACTGATATATCCAACAGGTTATAAATGCAATCATGAGCGGTACCTCCGTGATCGTTTTCACGATTATGGGACGATAATTTGCACCTTCCCATGTTCCCGAGAATCGCCGTGGTTGCGTCATCATGATCTCTGCAGCCCCATTTGTTTCGCTGTTTCTCTTCCTGCTGAATGTCTGGGCGATTCCCGTGCCAGATGTTCCAAAACTACTCATCGTTTCCTACGATGCGTTCAGGTACGAGAATATTCGTGGTAACATAAAGACAAAATGCATAAGATTCACAAAAATTATTGTTACGTGGAAAAAAGAGCTTTTACTGAAATATATAAAAATTAAGCCAGACACAGATCTGATAATAATTATGTCGACTGCCAAAATAATTATATAAAATACTCAAGCATGATAATGTTGCAATTTTTATCAGCTTGAGTGTCCAATATAAATATTTAAGTAGTCCAGTAATTACTTTTATCTATGTGTATACAGAAACTGTGTTTCGTGGGTTATCTGTGTGTCCACATTCTTGGAATGTTTTGATATTTCAAGAATGTATAATATGGATATGGATATATTCTATAATGGAAGTGTCAAAAGTGGAAATCTCAAAAATATTATAAATTTGTTATCTAGTTACATTTTTCAGCAAAATTTCTTTTTTTGTAGGATTTTACAGGACAACCAAAAACATTATATTTATTTGTTCTATATTATATATATCAGTTATCATATTTATTAATATACTATGTATTGATTCATAATTTTCTATGTTTTGTATTGGATAGGATATATTATATATATTGGATATATTATAATTTAACATGATATTTAATATAGTAGTCTGCTCTATCAGGGACATAAATATGTTATAGTTTGAAAAAAATAAATAAAACAAAGATATACATTTATTTCATTTTGTTTTATTTTCTTTTGTATAGATATGATTACTTCGAGAGAAAGCTGACACCGTTTATGAGCCAGTTAAAGGCTCAGGGTACTTCCACTGACTATATGATAAACATTTTTGTCACTAAGACCTTCCCAAACCATCACACGATGGCAACAGGATTTTATGCGGAAACACATGGGGTTGTAGATAATGAATTTTTTGATTCTAGTAAAAATAATACTACCAAATATTCATACGAGTTGTATCATTACAACAATAATATTTTACCTATTTGGGTATGTAGCAGGATGATAATTATATTTTGGATATATATTAGATATGTTTTATATTTCATAAACACATTATTTCAGACGATTAATGAAAAAAATGGCAGACGTAGTGGCACAATGATGTGGCCAGGCTCTGTGTTTGCATATCAAGGAACATCACCTACTTTCGCACAAGTATGTACTGCGTTAATATATGGAATAACATATTAGATTCTAAGAACGTGTATCGATTATGTTAATAATTTTTTTAGGCTTTTAATGATACGATTCCATGGGAGAAGCGAATTGATGAATTATTGTCGTGGTTTGTACATCCTATAAATCCAATAAACTTAGGAATATTATATATTGAGGACCCAGATTATCATGGTCATGCCATAGGAATAAACAGTCCTGAATTTAATGAAATTCTCCAAAAATTAGATAATATTACCAAATATATGCACAATAAAATTGATTATTACGGCTTGACAGATGCTCTTAACGTGATTCACTTAAGCGATCATGGTATGGCATCGGTTACGATGGAAAGAATAATAAATTTGACAAATTACATCAACGTTACTGATTATACATTTGTGGGAACTTCTCCGGGATTACATATTTTTCCACATCCTGGTAAGATTGCTTTACGATATGATTTGCATAAAATTATTTCTATTTTGCTAAATCTTTTTCTTTAAATACTTTTAGGAAAAGAAGAGATTATCTATCAGAATTTGAAGTTTGCCGCAGACCAAACGAATACGTTCAAAATTTATAGAAGAGAAGATATCCCAAAGAAGTATCATTATGGCAATAATACTCGTGTGGGACCCATTTTTGTCATAGCTGAAGTTGGATACGCATTTCAAAACCTTTATGATGCTATAGAATTTTATAAACAGAAATTTAATATCACAGGTAATTTTATATTGTCCATATATTTATTATTATATAGATAAACATGTAATTCTTAATGTTGAGTCATTGTTCCTATTTAGTGGATAATCGGACAGAATTTGGACTGCATGGTTATAATAATGAAGCTAAAGAGATGCATCCATTCTTCTTCGCGAATGGACCTGCTTTTATGCCAAAATGTAAATTAGAGCCTTTTAACAATACGGACCTATTTCCCTTGTTTTGTGAAATACTCAATTTGAAATGTCCCATAGTTAATGGTACTTTATCTCACATAACAAAGTGCCTTAGGACACAATCGAAAGATGTATCAATATCTACATATAAAATGTTCAGTAAGTATCTCCTTTAATAATTATTAAATTATTCTTTTAACAAAAATCTAAATTTTTAAGATCTTAATAATATTTTTGTTTAGTTGCAGTTATCATAACTACTACGTTAATAGGAATTTCGGTAGTAGCGACAATAATTTATAGGAAAAAACGAAGATTGGTATATAATTATAGGTAAATAATAAATATATATAATAAAGATTAATAGGTCAATTTTCTAAATTTTCAAACAGTTTTAAGAGTTTGTCTCTTTTTCTTTTATAATAAATTTTGTTATTTTTATTTTCATCTAAATGATGAAACTCTCTTACAGTATTAATAAGATTTAGTAATATACAAAATTAATTTTTCAGGGATTCATATTATACGCTGGGCGAATAAGACATTACAATTGATTATATTACAATTCATTAATAAACATGACATTATTACACTTTTGTTGGGTTTTAGTTAGTGAATTAATCTATATAACAGGGATATTATACAAAAGAGATATAAATTCTTATGTTTTCAATAATGAATAGTACAAATATCTATCTCCTTGGATTTCTTCCATGTTATAAGAAAACATTGTTCACTAGATATAATTTAGATGAGATTATTTAGTATTGAACAGATTCTTAAAGTGCTAAGAATTTATTAATTTGTCATAAAATAATGATATAATATTAGCAAATTTGAAACAGTATTTCTCATTGGTATTTATAATTATTGGAATTAATAAACTACTATATAATACTTGTGATTTTAATTGTGATTATAATTGTACATATTTCCGAGTAAATTATATAATTATTAACTTCATTCAACTTTTATTTTAGAAGAGTACTGGATGAATCTGAAAATCAACAGTTTTGGGATGAAAGTTTAATTCCACATTTATGAAAATCCACCTATCGCATAAACGCATAATTTTAAAGTTCGTAGTTTATACTTCGAGTTATCTTCATCCTCTAGTGTACAATTTATCCGATATTTTATAAATATTACATTACGAGAAATAGAAAACCTTCGCGTTGACTTGCGTCAAGGCTTAATCATATTTAAAATCTCCATTTATTATCCGCTCTGACTTGTGTTGTCGAACAGATTTATCGCAGAGTTGATAACGAGTAAGACGCGTCATGAAGACAATTTGCATTAAGTTATTCCACGTGAAAGCTCTTATAGTAAAAATCTCTTGACAAGAACAACGAGATGTCATTACACATTTGATGGCAATAGCTTTGTAAAGATATAAACAGAGAATGTTTTAATATATTCAGTTTGTAGAATTGCATGCAGATAATCTCGAGTTCGCAATAGCCAATGATATCCTGTAATATTATTCTCCATTATTGTTTGATTAGTTCAAGTACATCATAACAAAAAATCAGCGCCAAATGGATTCATCAGTTAAATCATATACTGTTGCTACTATGTTAATAAAAATTCTCAGAATTGCATTTGGGGGTAATTAGAACTGCGCGCTTACTGCGCAAAATTTATGCACACGCGAAAATAATGTTTCCTGACTGCAAAATGTTTCCTGATGAACAAGATAAATTACGTATGCGGAACAACGTAGTCATATCAATTAGAATCGATTATATATAAAATATGTAAATAATACCTGCAGGATTCCATTTAATTCATTTATTTCATGCAACTGTGTACAATAGTTATTAATATACGGATGATGGAATTAATCGATGAAGGAGGACATTATACATATTTTGCATTCAAATTTTATTTTTTGTCAATGACAAATAATTTTAACACGTTGTTGAAAAACTTTTGTGTAATTTACTGCTACAGTGAAATTTTTTATTATTACATAAATGTTTAAAATGTTTATAGATGAAATAATGATATAATTAAGACTTTATCCTCATGGATAATATGACTTTACATCTTACAATTTGTACTTTTTACTTTACATTGTTATCTAGTGTTATCTAGTTATTTCTTGTGTTATTCAAATGATTATATTAAATGGTATTTCTCTTTATAAGCGGTTTTTTTTTTATTTCAATAACGCCAATCACTTATCATTGATTATCTAAGTAACTGAATCAGACATTAGATGACAATCATGGCGATTTACATGTTAATAAATTTACTGTTATAAACACGATGTTGCTTACTTGGTAACTCATTTATTATATATTTTTATGTTTTTAGATTGCATTCATAATTGTTGCATATACCATACATATGTATGTCTCGTGTTTTTTTTGAGGATGTAAAATTAGCAATCTGTTCTTGGTGCTTCTGAAGATTGATGCCTACAAGATCTCGATCGCAAAGAATTTTTTATCACGGTTTTTTTTATAAATTTTTTTATGATTTTTGTATCGCTCTGTGTAATGTTATAATTGAACATGAATAGCTCAAATAACAGCGCGAAATAAAAATGAAGAAATTCAATCGTATTATGATGATATAACTGCATATAATTTACGATGTGAGTTTACGCACATTTTCAGCATTTTTTTTGCTAAAAACATCGTTAATAATTACAAGATAAATAAGTAGTAAATTAAGTAAGGAATCCTAAAGTGAAGTCAGACAGAATGAGATCGCTGTTTTTATTGATAAAATGCGACACATCGACATATCTTTATATATTGCATCTGTATTTCTCATATATATATATATATACGTAAATTTTTTAGGGCAATAAGTGTCAAACAATGTTTAAGTTTAATTCTAAAAACTCCACGTTATTTGTTATTTTAAATTACTAGTTTGTGGATCACAATTTCGTAATATTATTATTGTAAAGCTTTTTATATATCAAGCAAATGTTACGATATTAAGCTCTGATCATATTCAGCTATATTAAGAAATGGATTAAGAAATGAGTGGATCTTAATTTAAACAATTTTTTTCGTTCTGTGCATAAACTCCAGCTTATAAATACATATAACATGAATTAATGCGTATATTTTAATCCTGGAAAAGGATTTTCGAATCTATGAAAGAGGAAAAAATAATTGTTATACAAAAATTGTTACGTTTAGTCAATAAAACGATTTTAAATCCTTTTAAATAGTATTTCTTTTTACAAGTATTTTTAAAAAAACTTTTAATAGTGTCGGTTCCAGTAATCACCACAGGGTATCACTCAAAAGTTAGGCGTTAGATGACCATTAATTGGCGATTAACGTATTAATAAATTATTGTTGTAAACACGACGTTGCTTTAATGGAATTCTAAATCTTGTACAAAATTGTGGTCTACAGATCAGTAATTTACACAAATAAACAACGTGAAGTTCTTAGAACTAGATATAGACGTCTAGTCAAGATTATTATTCTAAAAAAAATTTATGTATACGTGAGATATTGATGTAATAATATATTGTATAAAGATATGTCGACGTGTCGCATTTTATTAATAAAACAGCAATCTCGGAGTTCACTTTAGAATCCCCTTAATTGCTGTTGTTACATTTATATTTTTAGATTGCACTTATAATTGTTGCAAATGTCATATACATGTCTCGTGTTTTTTTTTTGGAGATATAAAATTAGCGATCTATTTTTGATGCATCTGATTATAATAAGAGTTATAATAAGAGTGGAAGCTGCAAAGAATTTTTTATCGGATTTTTTATTATTTTTTTACAATTGTTTTATATCAACTATGTTATAATAGTACTATAATCATATAAATCGCTCATATCAACAAAAAAATGAAGAAATTTGATCATATGATAATTGTTCGGTGTAAGTTATACATATTTTCAGCATTTTTTACTATGATAAATAATTGTAAAAATAAACGAATAATAAATTAAAGATTAAAAATTTATCATTATTGATATAAGACATCACTTTACACGTTTCTTTGTATAATATTGTTTTAATTTCGTTTTATAATCTATTATAATTTATTATAATTTTTTGTTTCACATATCATATTTCAAAAGCATATTATAACGATTACCCTCCCCCTTCAACTTAATTATGGACATTACGATTCTATGATAAATAATTAATGCTACATGATTCTCTCGAGAGATATCGCGACAATTGTGTAAATAAGAACGGCGTACTTTTTAGATTGCTTTCGAGATTGTCATTAAGGACTTAAATGGAAAATTTTTTGTAACTCTGAAAATGTATATAAAAAACAATATATATATATATATATTATGTACATAAACAAAATTATATAAAGTATAAAAATATTATAAAAAACTGTATTGAAACGAAATAAAATCACGATTTGATCAGATAAATGCTGCAATTAATATCTTAACAACAAGAATTCTGCGAATACTATGTATCTCTTTGACTCATCAGGTCAATTGTTTCATATTTCTCGAAGCAAGCGGAAATAATAATTGTTCTCTAGTATAAAGGTGTACATATACCTGAAATGTATACGTTTATACGCGAATAGAATCCTATATGACAGTGGATTTTACAGATCATATCTTTATCAAGCGGAATTTACGGATCCACGTTACGGGGAGTGATTTAATATTTGGTTTGTATAGAAGTGACGTTTATATTTCTCTTTACTTTTTTTGCAAATTTGTATTCTGCAAATTTGTACATTTTTTACCAGCAAATAGATCGCGAAATCGGAAAAATACAAGATTGAGAATAATAATTCAATCGCTAAATGATCGCATTAAATCATAACTGTGATATTCTATTGCATAAAACCAGATTTTCAAATAAATCTCTTTAACAATGATATCTTTTATCATGAACCTTACATCATATTTTTCTTTGTATTGTAATTTATGCAACTATTTTTTGCCCGTATGGAATTTATATAATTATTATTATGCATAATTATTACATACTTCGCAAATCATTTCTGTATTACTTTCAATAGGTAAAAAAATTAATAATATTATTAATTGTGCTAGCAGTTTACTAGCCGATTCAAATAATAAAATATTGCAGTAGATTGAGATCGACTGCATCTATATTAAATATATATCAGCGGAACTTGTCAACAGAAATCGATTAAAATTTATTATTTTGTAATTTAAATGTGTATTTAAATTAAATGTTTCGTAACGATAATTTTTCCCGATGTCTACAGTCAGTTTGTCAAATGAATTAGTACATTTTGTTATATTTCTGTTAACATTCTATCGATAAATTTGTAGTAGATATTTTGCAAAATCTCTCAGATTTGATTATCTGGATGACATATTATTTGGATTATTAATTTTCGGAACTTCGTTTGTCATCTCATATTGTATTGTTTTATATTATATAATATGTACTCTACTCTACTCTATTCTTCTCACAATAGAACTAAAACCTGGCTTAACGATTATAACGACAAATAGGAAGATTATCACGATTACCCCGTGCGATTAATTTATAGTATCCTTATGTAGTGTTTCATTATATATTTCTAAATAGACATCGCACGTTAGCCGGGATGTTCAATCAATATCCTAAAATATCCACCGCTTGTTCACGTTGTATGGGACGTGCGCGATACTAGAAAAGAGAAGAGGCCAACTCCGATGATTCGAGCATCAACATCGGCAGCAGCAGCAGCAGCAGCAGCAACAGCAGCAATAGACGAGGGCGATCGATATGATCCGTGGTGCGTTCAATGCCACACTTGGAGAACATTGAATTGTGTTCAGCGGCAGCAAAGAGAGAGAGAGAGAGAGAGAGAGAAAGAGAGAAAGAGAGAGGGGATATACCCCACGGTCGATGCCTATATAGCCAGCTACGAACGCAACAGATCGTTCCAGTCGTTGTCTCTCGTCTCAGGATTTTGCCTCGCCTCCTTTTTTTTTTTAATCTATTGCACGTCCTCGGATTAGCCTCGATTCTTCCGAGGTCTCGCGATACACTCTCACGATGTGCACGTTTAATCAAACGACCGTCTAACGAACCGATCAGCTTCGCCGGTTCGGTTATCGCGATCGAAAGTGCTCGAGGTGGTAGCGCGCGGTGATAACGAATCATTCTCCGGCATGTTCTCCAGGACGTAGAACAGAGAGTTTTCTCGCTGTCACCAAGCGGAAGCTGGGAAGGAGTTTCTTAATATATAAGTGCTTCTGTTTAATATTAAGTATTTCGTTCTGCCGCGCCGCGCGGATCAGGCGTCTTAATTGTGCGCGCGTGGCGCAGCATCCCGAAGGCTGGATCCGATTCGTAGCACGAAGAAACTCTTACCTCCTATTTTTTCCCGCGGAACTTCGGAGGTCTCGGTTGACAGCGACATGCCGCCGCAGGAGAAGTTTCCGGCGTCCGCCGGAGTTTCCGGAGATCTGTCACCGCAAGACGCGAGTCCCGATGGAGGTTTGTCGACCTCAGCCTCGTCCGACGGACTTTCCACCGTCAAGGGTCGCAAAAGCGACGACGACCAGGATGATCAGGAGCAGCCCAAAGACATGGACTTCGACGATCTGCTGCCGCACGTAGGTGAATTCGGCACTTATCAGAGGATCCTGTTTGTGCTGATGATACCATTTGCCTTCTTCGTCGCCTGGGTATATTTCTCACAAATATTCATCACTCTCGTGCCAGAGGAGCACTGGTGCCGTGTACCGGAATTAGAGGACCTCACGGTTGAAGAAAGGTAAATAGATAGTGTTTGTTATCGTTCTAGGGCTGTGCCATCTAAGAACAAAGAAATTAAAGCAATAATAATATATAAAATAAAGAAAATTTAAGAAAATTAAAGAAAATTGAAGTTATAAAAAGACAAAAGAAGGTA
>Ga0157364_1004306_pt1 | contig 14169 bp, 7 predicted proteins | sample AttsexASBM2_FD_111476 | JGI IMG/M metagenome (GOLD analysis project Ga0157364, IMG submission 111476) | Fungus gardens microbial communities from leaf cutter ant in Ribeirão Preto, State of São Paulo, Brazil - Atta sexdens ASBM2 | ecosystem: Host-associated > Fungi > Mycelium > Unclassified ... | reverse complement strand
TGATTGAAAAATAATCACAATCGCGCAATCGCTAGTGTGATTATGTTAGGTTTAACGTAAGCAGTAGCAAATCCATATTGATTTCCTTACTGCTTACATCTTACTAAGTTTTTTGTGTGTCATGACCCCCAATCTTACGGATCTGTCAATTTTTTGAATCTTTTCCTCTATCTTTTTCGACTATATATTTTAGCAGCTTTTTATCAATTCCCCAATACCCTCGGACCATTCTGTGGCCCTATCGACGGTTATTGTGCCACGTACATCAGATACTATTCGATTATCTAATACCCGAGGGACACCTACAGGCATCAGAGAGATACTCTCTTCTCGCGACGATGGTGTTGCGGAACGTTTCACTCTAACTTATTCATCGCGCATTTACTTAGACCCATGGAAACTGCGGGATCGAACTGTTCCTTCGAGATATTTCCCGTTTTACGATTCGAATACTTACGCGTTTAAGCTGGCGAAGAGAGAAACGCCGCTGCATTGGATCGTTTTAACCCTCGTTTTCCAGACTGAAAGTCCATCGACGATCCTAAGATCATAGGCACTTTCTCGCAGTTCCCTAACATTATGTAGCGGATTATGTCCCAAGTAAATGGATTAGAAAAATCGACCGAAACGTCAACCTGCGTTTTATGACGATTATAATTTCTACAGCTGACCCTAATAGCTTCAGAGACTGCTTAAATTCCTGTCTCTCATATACAGTTTCGGAGAAGCACTAATGTAATATTTAATCTGTTCTTCGTTTCAAGAAGATTTTAATATTTCATGACGTTAACTTCGTTTATATTAAAAATTTAATTTTATTTCCTGGGATGGTATCTTCTTGGCAGTTTTGCCTCGGGAAATTGAAAATTTATTAAGTTTTCTAGGAACACATAAGTCTTGCAAGACACTTGATTAAAACGTTTGCTATTTCTATAAGCACATAAAATTTAATTGCTGCGAAACTGTATTACATTTCTTGATCATGGAATTTACTTTGTAAACTCGATATATGATATCATTTATTATGAACTGTTATTTTATGAGTTAATTTTATGGAATGTTCAATTTCAATGCATTTTATTCCTAAGGAAAATCTATCATATAATTGTATTATATATATATTAAATAAAGTAATTTCGTTCATCACACATAAACCATTTATATTATTATGTTAATAAACAACAAATATAAATCACTTTAAACGATACTTGCTTTCTTAAAGAGACCGAAATTGCCGTAACGAGGACAAAAGTCGGACGGGATAGAGTTCTTCCTCTTTAAATTTCGTAAGTCAAAGAACTTTGTTTCCCGAGTTTCTCGTGTAGGAGAGGCTCATCGCGTGTCCGTCGACACCGAAGAAATATAACCCGAAGAGGATAGCAACGGGGTGAGAGAAAGTTTGTGATAACAGTATGTAAGAGTTTCCAAGTCGAGACATGGCTTCACCGTTATTATTTTCTACTATTAGCTAGAAACGACGTTATTAATTTTGTCAACCGCATTAATATGCGGTTTGCAGGCGAACTTGCGAGATATATAACGATTACATTTCTTAAAAAGTCTTAAATAATAATGTATAACCGAATATTTTGCAAATAGTAGCACTTTATATGCAAATCTTTCTCTGAACTTTCTTGTAATTACTTGCAATGCCCTGTATATATATTCATAGCAACATATTTTTTAAAGAGAAATGTATTATCAAGCACGATACATATCTACGTTAATACATAAATTATATATTGAATAAAATTCATGAAATATATTATAGTGTACTACAATAATATTGTACCTATATTTATATTTATGATTTTATTTATAATTATATATTTATTCTAGCGTGATCTATTCATGTTCACCTATATGCCTTTATTATTTGATTGTACTTTTATCATTTTTGTTTACACATTAAAAAATACAGTTTATACATTATACGTAAAATTTATTGCATTTGATATTATCGATTAAAATGTAGAAGCATATATCCCATTATAACAACATGTCAGCCAGCAATATTGAAAATATATCAAGATATATATATATAATATTTGTATTCTTTTTATGTAATGCAACAAATAAAACTCTTGTAAACAATTAAATATTTTTTAAAGTTAAAAATTTGCTTAATAAGAAAACTATTAATGGTTTTGATATATAAAATTCTTCTCAATAATAAATTAATTGCGTCATTCAATATTAAATTTTTTATTTATAATTCAAAGTAATTATTATTTTCTGGTTTGATTCGATAATATAAAATGTCTTAAGATATTGATAGAACGCCTTAAAACTGAACACGTGTGCTCGAGACTGAGGGACATACGATTCTCGCACGCGTTCGTTATAAATGCGGCTCGAATGTAACATTAACATCCGTTCGTGCGAAAATCGATGAACACGCTGTAATGTTTTCGAGCAATGCGGTGAAACAACCGTACAGTTATCTGCAAACATCAGCAGGCCGTTTCCCGTGTAACCGAGTGGTTGGTTAAAGCAATTTGCAGCCTCGTTTGTAAACAAGCCGTTGCTCGTTTGTTCACACTTGCCTATCGACAATCGACACTTTCGTTGTACAGTAATAAATTAATGTCGCGCTGAGGAAGATCACATAGCTATTAAATCAATCTATTTAATGAGATCATATGCACGAAAACACTCAATTGTCTCTACATAGAAATGGCAATAATGTTATATTCGCAATGTAATTAGTATTAAGAAATGGTTTGTGATGTCTAAATTTTACAAGTTAATTCTTCATCTACCGATAATTTGCAAAATACAACAAAACTGTGTTCCAAAATTCACTGCCAGTACTGAAAATCTACAGTTTACATTACGAGTACTAACATTTTCAGCACTGATAGTGAATTTTGAAATACAGCCCAAATAATACAAATTATCCTAAATAATTAGATACTCTATTAAGAAACTTTATTTTAGACCACATATGTGAGAATACAATCAATACTAAAATTAAAGATCTATAACGATCGAAACTGGATCTTTTAATGCTTAAAATCATTTAATCTTAAATTATTATACATACTATATATGTACTTGCATATTTGTAGTTTTTTTGAACTGCGTGTCGAATTTAGATACCCTATAGTAAAACAATTTATTGGCAATACATTAGTGAAACAGTTGGGGTATATTGAGTCAATGTTAAACCAATACTGGGCCAATACTGGACCAATACTGTGTCAATAATATAATTATGTAGAATGACGCATAATACCTTTTATATAATATTATAAAACATTTAGAAATAATAATGTAGAATTATTATAATAGTTATATTCAAGTTTACACAAAGACTTTATCTCTGTTCAAAATTAATTAACCGAAATTAATTAATAACGATTGAACGCTTGCAGATTTATCGAGGTGTGAAGTAAATTGTATGGTGCTTTGAATCTCTTACGAGATATAAACATTGAATTGCCGCAAGACAAATTTGAGAAGTTGATTAATGAAAAATGATGTAACGGGCAATAAGTAGATTAAAGTAAGTTCCGTTTATAATCGTGCAAGCGGATCGTGGATGAGGAATGCGTTAACGTAGATTTATTATGCCTCGATCGTCAAAAGATTCGCGCGACCGTTTAACAACTTCTGCCTTTGATCACCGCATGTAGTACGGACTTCCTATCGCTTGTACTTCCATGTAATTTTTGCCGTAGAACTCCAATATACTTTACTCCAATAATCACCTAGCTTGCGTGACTCGAACAATTACCGACAACGCTCTTACGAGAGAGAAAATCGATCCACCATGGCTGCCCTCTTTGGCACGTCAGCTTTGTTCCTAGGAAATTAGATTTGTCTAGAATGCAAATAGAGTGCTGGACCAGAGTATGTCGTGCATTGGCCGAATACGAAGTACGCAGTTGCACGTAGAAATACAGAAATCGGTGTCTTTATACACATATAGTATATATATATATATACTCCAACTCCAAAATGTATGACAAAGGATAAAGTTTGAAGGAAAACTCAAATTGGTAAATAATAACGAGAGGAAAATATCTTGTAAAACATTTTTGCGAGCCATACATATTAAAAAAAAAATATTACGCGCGTTGTTGCAAATTGCTTGTAAAGTCATTCGCTGCAACCGCAGTGAGCTTTTCCGTAGCTTTCAAACATGATTATTAATTCAGCATCAAATATCATGTATCACGGTAGATTGTTGAAACGATATTGTATTCATTTTTCCACGACAGAGAAGGAAAAAAGATTCTCCCATAAATTTAAGAGGTCAGACTTCAAAGAGATACCAGAATCAATTCATTGATGTTGCGGCGAGCGTAAAGCATTAAGCAACGAACTGCAGCGGAACATACGGTGAACGTAAGGCACAGATAAAAGAACGAGCTTGTTGCAGCACGCCATAGCTTTCGCTTTAACAAAAAAAGAAGAGAAAAGAGAGGAGAGAAGAGATGCCGCAGCACGACGCGCCGTCTGGTACAATGGTGCGCGAACGGGCTTGCGAGTGTGCGGCGAGAAACCGTGTAATCTTACTTTCTAGCCGGTCGATTGGCCTCAAGGAGAGTCACTCTTTCGAGCTCGACGCGGTCCAGGCATGTAGACACACGCGCACGTCTCGGATAGTCTCGGATATATAGCGTAACGAGCAATCGCGCGGCTTACGACTACCGCGTTTCGTCGGCATGAAAATTGCTTGTTGTACGGCACGAGCACGTTGCTCCCGGTGTTTCCGTCATGTGGCGTAACGAGCCATATCTAAATGCTCCACCGACACGGCGGGATACGTCGGGTAATTGATAATTGAACGTTTGAGATATACGTTATCTCGGATTTATCGTAGGCGGGGTGAGATATTGTGCGTCTCTCGCCTGGCGAGAGAAACGCGCGTCCGTTAGAGGACTGGTTCTTATGGCGACGTTGAGCGCCATTGATGCGAGATGGAAGGCGTAATTAAGCCTTTACAGATCATATCAGCGAGACCACATATAATGGTGCGTTAATTTTTTATCCCATGTTAAGTGCTGTACGATCTTTTCCGAAGTATGTCGCTCAATCTTACATATAACTTGGAAATCGCTCTAAAAAGATTTTTTGATTTTATATACAAATTCCTTTAATATATATATAATACAATATAATTTTATACATAAATTCTTACTTTTTATACACTGGAAAAAATGATGTTTCAACAGCATTATTTTGAAAATAATCTTGTTGATTTGTAACAATAATATTAAACAAATAAATTTTATTAAAACAAGAGTATATATATTTTAATTGATGATGAAACGGCTCAATAAGAATAAAATTTAAAATATATATAAATGGATTACAAGCCAATGAAATATATTTCAAATTTATATATAAGTCTATAAAATAAATATAAGTATCCTATACAATCAATATAAACAGACAAAGCATATATATTTGTTTCATTAATGATATTATTAAATTAACAAATTTATTTTTAATTAAGATAATGTTGTTGATACATCATTTTTTTTTAATGTATGAATTAATCTTTAACGATTGAACTCATACATTCATAATTTATAAATTATTACAGTTACACACACACATAAGCGCGCGCGCGCACGCACATTTTTATAAATATAGTCGATTAATATTTCTCATCTCATGTAATAAGTATTATATTTTGTGTAAACCTTTTGAAAAAAACATTAATGTAAAGTTGGCCCTCCAATTTTTGAAAAAATTAATTTTCTGTATTAACTTTCATTCGATTGTCCATCGTTTGCACATTTCGAATTTTCATTTGCACACTTTTGATGTAAAAAAATTTTTCTCATAACTTTTTTACCAGAAATGCGCAAACAAAAATTTTCCAACTTCACGGTCATTCTGTAACATGTTAGGTATCTTTTTCTGTACTTTACAAAGTATTTATGCCAAATGCGTATCTGTAACAATAAAAATATTAAAATAATGTACAAATATTTTACTGAGAAATACATATTTTTTAAGTGAAAACTATTTCTCGTCTAGTGCGTATTGCTTCAATAATTTAGCAAAAGTATAGCTAAATATTGCCGGATGATATTTATTTATTGACTGTTATCTGTATTCATTACCAGAGGTCCGTTTTAGAACGAACTGGCTATTTTTAATTAAATTCTTTTAGCGAGAGCAACGTACGAGCGCGAACGTGCAATAAAAGCACGAGGATGTCGATGGTGGTGCGTAACGCGTGAGATTTACGCCATGCCGATCAGAGTGTCTGCGTCTATTAAAACGGCTTTCCACGCGTTTGCCAGTGTCGAACGCAAATAACCGTGGCGCGTTGACCAGAAATTCTCACGTATCGCGGTTGTAAAACTCGCGAAAGCCGATCCATACCCATCTCGACGAAGTGTAATCAAGCCCGCTAAATCCTAAGTACATACGCACGCCACCACTTGTTCGACAGTGATTTATCCGCAATAATATTTTTTCAATCATTCACATGTAGGCTCTGATATTGCGACCGCACATATACACAGTATATACGTAACAGTATACCGTAATCGATGCTGACAACATGAAGGATAATTTCATAATAATTTATGAAAAGTAGAAATCACGACTCAAACCGGCAACACGCCGCGCCGGTAGCGGCACGACGTGTTTCAGAATGTATATCATTTAAGTATTATATCGCTGGAACAACGTGTAATTTCGTATCTATTCGCTCTTCCGTGAAATTAATCAGAAAGGCAAAGATGACCAACGTAGCGTTAAAATAATTACGTGATAACGCATTTACTTGTCGTCCCCAGGCTTTACATGTTTGCAGCTGAAACTTATAGGAAGTGATGGCTTTAAGCTTGCGTTCCAGTTTACGGGCAACAAGTTTCTAAAGTGTTTCTCAACAGTGTAACAACATACATGTAAGCATACATGTACTTGGTGCAAACATTTAATACGATAGTTTTAATAAGTCCATAGATTATGTTGATGGTTTTGAATATTTTTTTACTGTAAATTCTCCGGAACATCCGGCGGACCGTCGATAATCAAGAACGGCGATTTAACACGGGGTCAAGTCACTGGATTAAACTTTACGTAGAGCTCAGCTACGCCGTGCCAACGAAAGTATCGCGTGACCGCGATGATCGATGTCTCCCGTGTTAAATAATTCAACGATTTCCGACGTATAGTCTCGTGTATAAAGTACCTCTTCCTTTTGCCCTCTTTTGTGGCCGCAATTGTGCATGTGTGCCCATGTAGAAACAACGAATGATATCTTCTAATACAAGCGTGTAACGTAATAAGGACAAATTGCACACGTCTCGCATAAATGACGCGACAGACATGGACAGACGTGTTCCCCTAACCAGCTACTTGGTTTCTGCCGAGACGTTAGATCAGTGAAAAATCAATGTCGTTTGCGAAATGATTTATCTATAGTAATTACGTCCAGCTCAGATTCAGACCGAAGAACTTTTTCTCTTTGAACAATGCCATTAATTTCTTGGCGGCGTTATATGAGCTAGGAAACGGCGAATATATACTCTATATAAGACTTTATTTCTCGTGTGCTAACTTCCCTTTCTCTTTTGTTTCAGGTAAGTACGCTATATGTCATCGAGTGTTAACTCCTTCATGTACAAGAGAATAAATGTGGTGCTACAACGATTTCTGATCAAGGTTTGTTTCTGTTGCTGCATCAGTTGTTAACATTAAATATAGCGACGCTACAAGAATGCATCACGAATTTAAAATAATCTCGATCTGTGAAGAATTAATCATTTCTTTCTTCAATTACATGACTGCAAGAATCACGAGCTTACAATTATCCATAAAATTTAATTTTAAGCTGAGGCTTACACAATTTTGGATTACACAAAATTGTGGAGACCTACGAGGCTAATTCGATCGCGACGTTGTTGACGATATGAATTGTAAAAGGGATCGGATATGAATTCACCCTATATAATGAATCACGAATGTTCCACAACACTGTTTACGAGGGGGAGGGGGAGGGTGAAATTACAATAGTTAATTAACTCGTAGCATTCAAGGCACAACAATCGAACGCGACGCTCGGCTAAATTTTACGTGACGATCGCGCACTATTTCGATCGGACGCGTACCTACTACCTACCTGTCCAAACAATCGGCTGATCATCTATTAATTTGCCTACTGTGCGAAATTGAACGCGAAATATTTACATGCGTGGAACGTAATGCACTCGAAACTGAACTGATCGAATCGCAAATCCTCGTCGCATTATTCAAATACCTTTCGCGGAATCAGATTGAGGCCTGCAATAATTCTCGGGCGCTGAAGGTCGCAATCGTAAAGCACGAACAGCGGAGTAGTTAAATTTTTTATAGCGATTTCTGCCACTTTGCCGTATTTCGCTGCATCTAGACAGGCGGCGACTCGGTCATTCATAAATCACATCTTGATTTTGCTCAGCGCAACGCGACGACACAACCGCGCAAGCTGAATGAGTATATGTAAAATACTTATATGCGAGATTTTATCGAGCCACGCGGGGACATTAATTCTCATTGTACCGCATTATACGGATCATAAAGCTCCGCTCTATAGACAGGGCGATGGCAAATCTATAACAAGCAGATCGCCCGCCCGATAATCGGCCCCGCTTCGAGCGGCGTCAACCTTAATGGAATCATCTCCAGTCGATATTGAATATTAACAGAAAAAGTGTTAGTCAGTTTAATTATAAGTAATACAAATTTTATACATTCTATCATTAAAAAATACGATAGACAAGAACGCGAATTTTATGAACAAATATTTGTTAATAATTAAATCCGTTAATAATTTCTATCATGAATAAATTGCGATCACTTTTATTTGTCGGAATAAATAACGATTAATTTTTATTCGTTAAGAATAACATTTATTCTACAATATTAAAGCTGATTATAAAAATTCAATTTGTTGTATGTAATCCTTTTATTTTTAAATTATTTATTAATATTGTACAATACATATTTCAATATAATGCGGAAAGAACAATTTTGCTGAAAAATCTAAAATTTTGCTGAATACATCTGAAAATAACTTTGTTGTACCATCAAAATAATTACGTTGGAAATTCAAAAATAATGAGCAATGCTACAAAAAATTGCGATATTTTAACAACCAGTTCGAGTTTCCATCAAATTTAATGGTCTAACAAAATGATTTTCAGATCCGTATCTAGCAAAATTTTATATCTTTCAGCAAAATCGTTTTTTTCGTAAACCAATGCATGTTATTTAATTATTATGGTACCAGAAAATTACACTGAGAGAAAAAATTTTGTTAATTTAACAACCCGCTAGTTTAATAAATGATTTGCAGATACAGTATAGACAATAAATTATTATTTTAATTAATTTTGATTGATGCTAGTCTGCTATTCCAACCAATTATTAGCAATAGAAGTAATTTATGTAAAATCTATTTTTTTGATACATTTTTGTTTGCCAACAATATTTATATCGTATAAATATATTCTTTGTTACCAATTACATTAATGAATAATGAAAAATTATTCGTAATAATAACTAATTGATCCGTTCTCGTAACAAACCATCACATTTGTCATCACTTTTTTTCCTACAACTTATTTTTCTTAGTGTACTCGTGTCAACAAATTTAATTAAAATAAATTTAATATTTACAGTTGTAAAATAAAGTATTTTATTAGTTTCAAAGCATTTGCATTTTATATAATAAAATAGATAACTTTTATAATTTACACATTTTAAATGCACTTCTAGACATATACGTATATTGTAATTAGACATATATTGTAATTTTTCTAATAACTAATGAATTGATTACATGGAACATTATGTTTAATGTTCGAAAGATTACATACAAGATTTCAAAAAGATTCATATCTATACTCTATATCTATAAAATTCTAAAAATAAATCATAACGATACTGTTCCTCCTTTAAGAGTTCCCCTTATTAATTTTTTACCAGAAACGTCGTCTGCATTATTTCTCGGAGAAAAACGTCTGACGCAGACCGTTAAATCGTCTGCCAGTACGAAAGCGGACCGAAAGAGCCCTATCTCTGTTCGAGGCGAGGGCGAAGATCCGGAGAAATGGACTACATCGAATCTGCGACCGACTTCATAATACGGTCTACGGAATATCCATTTGTCGTCGGGCCAAGCCTACGGCCGGGATTTCTCCCCGCGGTTATGCGCGGCCGCATTACTTTTATTCGGACGTTATTGATAAACGATAAAATCTAGTCGGAAGTCCTCTCCCCGCTCATAAATTCCACGGCACTTCCGCCCGACGAGCCGTTCGACAAACCGCTCGCGACGAATAAATCACTTCCACCCCCGCAAAAGCATTTTCCGGCTAACCGTAATCCGAGCATCGACGAATTAAGGAGCCTACTGCGGCTGGATTGCACTGGATCGATCAAATTATTATGCGATTTGTATGTGCCATTGCGCCGTGTTTCCTCTCGCGTTTCACACACATATATACATACGCTGAACGATTGCACGCATGGTGTAGATGCAATTTAATCGTACACAATGCTGCGTATAAACTGCAACCGCCACCAGCCGAGATTGGAACTTTTAGTGGCAATTTGCACACAAACAATAAGTGTTGTTAACACTATTGAAATAATTATTACATTTGTCAACTATGTAACGCTATTAATATTTAGGAAAACCATAAGAGAAGGAAATATTTTAAATCTCTCTCTCTCTCTCTCTCTCACTCACACTCACACACACACACACACACACACGCGCGCACACACACACACACACACACACACACACACACACACACACATTTTATATATATTTAATTATTTCTAATAAATTTTTAATAATTGATATAATATCACATCATTTATAATGAGAGATATAAAAAGACTATACAAAATACTTGCTTTGTGTTTCTTACAATTGGTTAAGAAATTCTCCGTCTTTTCTCTTCAAAAAGATAACAAGTTTTTAGTTTTACGAGATACATATGCAATAAAGTACATGCAGTTGCAGGAAAAATCGATCAATCTTCTTTACTCGAGATATTTATGCGCCCCGCAGGGTTGGAATGACAGATACAGAAGCTATTCAACATCGTCGGATACAGTGAGCGGAATAGACCCTACACGACGTTATTGTGATGTGCTGTACATGCGACCAGCATATCGGAAGCCAATGTCAATCTTTTCCCCTCGCTTATACATGCGTTGACGTGAAGACGTGTGTTCCCTCGTGCGGAACTATAGAAACCTGAATTACTTCAAGCGCCTTTCAACCCCCTTCCCCCAATGTTGCGAACCCAAGTGCCTATCTACACATTTGGATTGAACTGCACGCTTGTGACGCTGTCGCGGCTTCAGCTTCGAATGTAGTGTCTTCAATTTCTTCCACCCCCAGCCGCTTTTCCGTTCTTTTTTTTTTTTCGTTGAGAATATTTCCCTTTCATCTTCGACCGACAGTACCTCCCCCGCTATGCAAATCGTATTTTGTCGTAAAACGTGCAAGGTTCGCTGTCGAAGAAGCCAACGCGATGGAACGGATGTAGATGTGACTAGGAATCAAAGGAGGGAGGGATGAGTAGTCGAGGGCGAACGGCGTCCACGCTTGCGAAAACACCGAACGAGAGATTTAAGGGTGAAGTACCGTCGCCATAGGAAAATAAAGAACCCTCGTCTGCATGGAGCATCCTTAAGCTGAACTCTCAAGAATGTAAAATCGGTATACGTTTAAGAGAGCCAATTGTACATGTATAAATAAAAACAGATTTTTTCTCAATAAAAGATGAGCTCGATAAACCATCTTAATTTTGTTTTCCATATACATCTAATTGATTCGATAACTGAAATATTTCGATCCTCCAAATGTTCTATTAATTATTTTTCATGTTGCTATGATATTTCAATTTGCAATATAAAATAAAACGAAATCCCAATTTTAATATAACTCTCTGAAAACTTTTAGAGTGAATTATCATTCTGAGTGAAATCTTTTTCAAGATTGGCTCAATTTTCACTCTTTAGAGTGAGATTCCATTCCAAAAAATTTTGAAAGTAAATACAAGTCAAATCGATTTTAAATTAATCAAAGTTAAATTTAAAATTAATTAAGGAAAAAATTAATATGGTGGCATTTCTTTTATACATATATAGAAATAAAGCGCGCTAGTAACGAACTTAACTTAATTTCCAAGTTAATTTTCAAAATTAATTTCGACATTTTTTGAAAATACTCTATACAAAGAAAAAAAAGCTCCTGGAATACTAATATAATCTAGTTTTTTTATATCTTATCCTATCTTTTATTTAATGTAATCAACGAACAACATGCTTGTAGTGTCACGGTTATTACTATTTCGAATTTAATTATCCATAATGGAAAGTGAAATGGCATTGCGTGAGACTGTCACCGGATGTGTCTGCGAATATTGCGTACCAATGACGTGTATGTCCTATGCACATGAGCAAAGCGTATATGAGGCGCGCGACGCAGACGCGTGTCTCCGTGTTAATAATCGCGGCGCTTTCGAGACGTGTGCGTTGCTTTACATGCAAATCAGACAATTGCAGCCGATATGTACGGACGTGCGTCGGGAATGGGGTTAGACGCGGGGACTATGTCCATTGGCGGTTTAATTAGATTATGCTGCCATACCTCATCGAGTTTCACCCTTGTTCCCCACCACTGACGACGGGCTCTGTGCAATCTGACAAACACGAAATGACACTCTGTCCAGCGATGCATAACGCGATAGCGTGTGCACAGATTAGAGATAGACAGCTGCGATAAATACAACGAGACAAAAACATGATTGACTCCACCATAAATTAGAGCGAATTTTGGCGAAACGCTCGTGCTCTTGTCTCGAGACCAGCGTAATATACGTGCTCCTAAATCGCGAAATTTGCTCATCGTGCGATCCAACGAATTACTGATGAGTGATTTATTTTATCCCTATCCTAAAATATGAATGTATTATGGGAAAATTAGTGAAATGTAGAATTGATTTATTACATGCGCTTTTATTAATTATGACAGCAACAATTAAATAATTTCTATATAAAACAATAATTTTAATAATAAAAATTAGAAAATATTTAATAATAATAATACAATAAAAGACTCACGTTTGCATTACTCATATTTAAATTTCGCATGTATGTAAAATATAGTGTTTTTCAGGAGAATATAATTACGTTTATATGTAATTTTATTCATATCACTCATTTCTTAGCCACCGCAATATTGTATCCGTTAATTGACCCCAGTTGGAATTTGGACCAGATGCAATTTACGTAAATGAGGGTACATTATTACGAATCACATCAATACTATGGAATGCACCCTCGCGTTATGCATGAAATCAGAGTGAAATATCCCATGCGATTTCCCAAGTTAAATGAAGATTTTATGCCCGCCAATTTCCGCGCTGTTTCGCGATCAAACGTAAATTCATAAACACGCGCGTGGGCAAACGGCATATTAAATACGCGAACGAATAAACGGATACGCACAGACAGATGAATAAGCAAACGGAGAATTCAGAATGTAAAGGAAAGAGCGAAAGGGGAAGAAGGGTCCGTACATCGTTGTATGCTTCAGGGTATTCAGAGTTGAAAGCCCGACAATATGCACGTTCCTGCCCGAGTCGATGATTGGACACATTCCATTCGTCTCATCGTCGCCGTCAAGCACGGCGGAGCCGTCATTGTTTCACGACAAATTAGTTTGTCAAAACCAGCAGGAACAAGAATGACTCGCAAGCGCGCGAGTCATTTCGCCTTGGAACTCGACTAGGACAAAATTGAAGCAGCAAGATGGATCGATGGTAGCGAGAATAGCAGAAGCGCGAAACGTGCCAGTCGAAGTTATTTCCGTACGCGATTGGACGCTCTTTTTCAATACTGGAGGTTCAACGAATGACAGGCGGCTATCGCGCGGCGTCATTTGTTTCGTCTACGTGAATTGAATTTTGCTTTTTAGACTTTTCGCGACGGCCGAGAATATGCAAGTCAAAAAGACACACAAAAGCTTAATTTATACGTGAATCAGTTTTCTTTCAATTTTATTTTGATTTTAGCGTTATCTGATAAAAATGTTGATTACATAATCAACAATCTTATTTTTATTAATGCCCATTTTACAAATATAAACTTGCTTTCATTATCTTTTTCTAATTCTTAAAACTAGAAAAG
>Ga0157364_1004305_pt1 | contig 14170 bp, 6 predicted proteins | sample AttsexASBM2_FD_111476 | JGI IMG/M metagenome (GOLD analysis project Ga0157364, IMG submission 111476) | Fungus gardens microbial communities from leaf cutter ant in Ribeirão Preto, State of São Paulo, Brazil - Atta sexdens ASBM2 | ecosystem: Host-associated > Fungi > Mycelium > Unclassified ... | reverse complement strand
TAATACTAATTGCTCTAAATATATATATATATATATATATATATATATATATATATATATATATGTGTGTGTGTGTGTGTGTATTTTTTACTTTAATACATTTTTCATACCAAATATTACAATCACTGGAAGTAGTTCTATACGTCATATACTATTACAGTAGTAACACTACTGGCATTGATACTATTGCATATCAGTAGTAATGCAGTAGCAGTGACACTAGTAGTATTTTTATACTTCCAAATGATATTGAAAATTTGATGATTATGATAGATCAACATTTAAATTTCATTAATTTAAAAATCGAGATTGTTTCGATTTCATTGATTGTTCAATTAAACATTGTATCTTATCACATTAATAGAACTTATATTTGACAATAAAATCACTTTTATTTTGAATATAAAACTCCGATTAATTCATTTAAAACATAGATTAGATTGATGCAAACAATTTAACAATTTATATAACTATTTATTTATTAAAAATATACAAACTATTATATACAATATCTTAAGACTGCTATCTTACTGCGAAAAATATGCACTCCTTATATCCCAGACAGTACATAATAATTATAAAATATTTATAAAATATTTGTAAATATTTTTATGATCTTAGATTGCACATAAATATTATTTATTATAAATATTATAAAACATTTATTGTAGTAATGCTACGAAAATACTTAATAAGACATTATATTATAATTCAAGTAAAAGTACTTATTAGAAATATTTATTTATATTCGTAATTATTACATAAAATATTTAAATATTATTTCAAAAAATGATAATAAATATTTATCATAAATATTCTGTGCTATCTGGGATTATCTGTATTTCTGAAATATTATTCATCATTATTAATTTTTATTACAGAAAATGAAAATAAATTGCATAAATTAATCAGATCAATTAATGGTGTCATTTGTGACCATATGCCATTTACAAAGATTTTTTCTGCTGTATGATGTAATAAATGATTGCAATAAAGGAAAAGAATAAAAAAAATAACTGAAACTATAAGAAAGTCCACGAAAAAATTGCAAACGAGTCATACATCCGGCATACCTGATACTTATTATATCAAAATTACACTATCACCAAGTTTTTCCAATGATAATGAAAATATATTATCAGCAATTCTTCAATGCTCATCAACACACTTTTCTTCAAATCCTTCGGCTTTATTACATGAAATGATTCAACAAATTCAGAATTTTTAAGCGAAATTGAAAAAATGAAGACATTGAAATTGGAATTAGAATATTTTCAGGAATTCCAAATGAATTAAATAGTAAGAAACTATTAACTGTTTATAAATATATATATATCACAAGTTTGATTTATTTATTACTCGTACAGTGATTAAAAATGAATTATTTACAATTACTAAGAAAAATGTTTATTTTTAAGAATAATTATTAATCATGATGAAGAAGGTATATGAAAATAGTAAACAAATGGAATCAGAGAAAATATTCCAAGTAATATTTACTAAAAACTTTCAATAATATTTTTAAAAATGCGAAACAGTGATAAACTAAAAAATAACGAATATAAAAAATATAATATAATAAAAAAATATAACAAGTATAAAATAAATAAGTATAAATAAAAATAGAAATAGAAATATAAAATATATAAATATGTACAATATATAAATATATATTATAAAATAAATAAATATATGAATAGATTTAAAAATAATAAATAAATAAATAAACAATAAAAATAAAAATTACATAACAATAAAACAACAAATAGCCAATAATTAAATAATATTTAATTTAATTAATATTTAATAACAAATATAATATTTAATAAATATAATATTTAATAATATCACTTTGATCAAAAAGTTCCCGGAATTATCACAGGTGATGCTCTGAATTAGCTGATTTAAGTTCTGTTTTTTTGGTTAGGTTGCTACATTTACTATTCATCATATCATTGATTGACATTCCCACCAAATTTTATCATCATAGCTTGACATTTGTAAAAGTTACCTCTGCACGTATTTTCGATTTTTTACAGTTTTAAATGGAGTTGAATTTGCAACAACGAGTTTGTATTAAATTTTGCGTTAAAAATGGATTCAATGGTGTGAAAACCTTAGAAATGTTGGGAAACTGATTTTTTTCTGTTCGATCGAGTCAAAAAATCATTACGGGGAACGTTTTTAACAGCCGAAAGGAGGTAATGGAAAAATCGAAGACGGCTCTGATGCTATACCGACAATAGAGTTCCAGAAATGTTTCGAGAGCTGGATCAAGCGCTGGCACAAGTGCGTTGCAGTCGATGGGGAGTACTTTGAAGGGGACAATATCACTTTTGAATAAAACTGTATTTTGAATTTTCTGAATGAACTCCGGGAACTTTTTGATCAAGGTAGTATTTAATAAAAAATTGAAAAATAAATCTTGCACGAAATGCAAGAGATCCAGGTTCGTCTCCCGGCCACGGAAATATTTTTTGCAATAAGAATTATTTACAGATTTTAATATATCACTCAGCGTAATTAAAATCGTTTCGAAGATGTAAAAAAAAACATAAAAATTTATTAAAATTGCTAATCAATTTTAACAATTTTTTAATGCTTTTTTTCAAACATTGCGAATTATTCAGCTACTGGAAAAAGAACAAATAGATCTGCAATTGATCATAAATTATTTAAAGGATTACGTGGCATATATTTTAATACATTTAGATTCACAATATTTTCTACAATATTTTAATTTATTCTGTTATATTGATTTAATTACTACATCAGATTTGTTTGTGACAAATTTTAGAAAAAGATTTTATACAATAAAATTATACATAATAAAAAAGTTAATTTGTGAAAAATCATCACAGCAATTTTTTTCTGAAAGCATTTCAAAGTTTAGACAGTCTACTTGAAATATTTGTTTATTAAATTTTGTGTGATGATGTTTCATTCACATAGAGCGCTTCAAAGATTAACAAAAATATTGAAAAAAATATTTTTTTTTAATTTCAATTTTATGTAATTTCGAAAATATCATAGAGTCAAAATCCAAACTCCAGTTTAAAGCTCTATTTTTCCTCTTTGAAATGCAACTTTAAAAATTTCGCTACAATTTTTCTTCACTGAGTTAAATTTCCATGAATGTAAATGAGTGTGAATGTAAGAATGTAAATGTGAGAATTTTTTGCTATCCTAACTCCTATTATAAATCAATCTATTTTAACTCTAAAAGCAGGAAATTTGCGACACCATTAGAGCCAAAGTAAAAATAAACTGTGTCATTTAATTGAATCTATTTTGGTATTTTAGCTCCTACTATATTATAGAATTAAAGGTTTAACCAAGAGTCAAAATTTTGACTTGGAAACATGTAGACAACAATGTATATATGTATTGCCAGCAGTTTAACAGCGAGATAATTGCATCAATGTTATCTTGTGTTGTCAGCGATATGACAACATTGTATGCTGCACATTATTATGGCAACATGATGACAGTAGTATGAATTTTGATTTTAAAATTGTACTAGATAATTATAATATTAATATAAAACCTAATATTAATTATAAAACCTTATAAAATTGCTTTACTACTTCACTAATATTCACTTCGCTTATGAACTCATTTTCGAATATCAGCGCACAGTGGGGAAATAAAAATAACTATTGGAAAATAAAAATTATTGTTCAAAAATTGCTGCAGACTGCAATTTTTGAAGTAATTTTTTTTCATCTGAACGATGCCCTCATGCGTTGGTGTTTCGGGCGATTGTCCCTCTTCCTCCCTCCCCACAAGTCGCTGCTATGCGATACAACTACCTTAATATGTTATATTACCACAATATTACTTTGATAAATTGCAGCAACATTATTGTAACATATCACAAAAACTGTAATATTTCAATATTATTTCAATCAACATTTAATATATCAGTAATATATCTGTGACCGTAATATATAATATTTCTGATTTAATGCAATATTGCTGCGATATTATTATGATATTACTTGCTATATGGTAGAATAAATTATTAAGTGTTCATTGAAACATTGATTGCGTTCAACAGAAAAAACAACTTTGCAACTGTTGTAAACTTTTTTAATATGATTGGTCTTGCCTTCCTCACTGGATCTAAATGTATAATCATATTGAAAAGTTTTACATTAGTTGCAAAGCTGCTTTTTCTGCTGAACAAACATTTGCTGCCGCATGACAAGATTTTTCAAACTTTATAATTAACTCTCATAATTTTTTGAAAAACATTTTTTGGATTAAAAAAATTCTTTGAATATACTCTGGTGAAAATTTTTCTCATAATTTTTATACGGAACATTTTTCAGAAATACTCAGAAATATTCAGAAAATTTACATTTTCTCTCAGAATTTTTCATACAAATGAATTCTGAAATATTTTGAAATTTCTCATTCCATAATTTTTAAAAAATATTTTTAAATTTTTCAGATTTTATAACATTTCAGAAATTATACTTACAAAAAATCTTAAAAATGTTACGATTTTATAATTAATATATATGAAAAATTTTGAGAAAAAATATAGATTTTTTGAGAAATGTTCTAATTCATATACAATAAAAAAAATGCGAGGAAATTATAAAATTATATAGAAATTCTGAAAAATTATATGAAAAATTCTGAGAAAAATTTTCATTTTGCCAGGAATGGCAAAGAAAGTGAAATAGAATGCGTGGAGTTTCTTATTATTTCCATTTCAGAGTTCAAGAATATGTACAAAATAGTATCTGCAAAGTATAAAATATACAATATATAATATTTGCAAAAAAGTGTAAAATATATATCTATATCAAATTGAAAAAAATATATAGACCTGCACATAAATTTTGTAATTTAGTATATAATAATATTATAAAATATATACTGAATTTTTTCTGCATTTTTTAAATTTATATCACAAATTGTATTTCGAATTATATTCAGTAATAATAAAAAATTATTTTTAATAATAGTTGCAAATACATTGCACTGCAACATTGCTACGACCTTACACATCTTGTTGAAAGCGGACATTTTTACGATGCTATGACATTGCAACAATGTTGCAAATACATTGCGCAATCTATTTGCAATATTACAACATTGCAATGAGATATATCTGTAATCATTTTGCAATCTTTCTGTGCTGTATGAGTTAATGTGTTAATGATCGCCGTGCCGTATATAAAATTTTCAGATTCTGTGATTCTCAGGCAAATATTATTGCATTGTTAAGAGATATAATGATGAGGAGAGAGAATATTTTGCTTAATAAAAGTTTTACGTCTGTGATGGTCATATCTTAGCCGTTTTTATGTTTTAACAGTGTTTTAAATAGCGACTCTCGCTACTGACATCTTGTTTATGATTATCTGCTTCTTTATTGTTTATAATTTATACCACGTTGTTGTGGTTTTAAATAGTTATATATATTATATATTTGAAATTTAACGAAAGCTAGATAAAAAGTTTTAGTTTTACACTGGATTTGCAATCCAGTGTAGTGGCAAGGAACAAGCCTATTAATGCGCTTGTTCCATTGCTATACAACTTTATTTATTAATAAATGAATGTTACTTTAAGTTACATTAAGTATTTTTATTAAGTATTTATATTTATTAAGTATTTTTTACATTTATCTTACTTATTCTAAAATATAATATCTTATATTGTAGTATATATAATATTATCTTATTTATGCTAAATATTTTATCTAGCATTATCTAGCATTCTGTATTTTATCTCGATTTTTAGCTTTCGTTAAAAATAGATTGACAGTAACATTACATCAATGTTATAATTTCTCACTTGACAATAATGTAACACATATTGTATGTAATGGTTACATATTTTTAAGTAGGAAATCATAACATTGATGTAATATACTGTTTTTTTTGTGTTCAGCAGATCGTTATTTATTAATTTATTGTTTATTATTTTTTTACCTGTCAACTATTTTTTGTAATAGTTAAGAAATTATTTGCTCAACGACGAAAAGATCACATAGAAGCTGTGCAAACTCTCTTAAAGATGGACAATTACGAGCGTCTGTACAAAATGATCGCGATGCTAGCTGAGAAGATAGTCGAGGTCATTGAATCGAGTAAGAGTGTCCTCGAGAAGGCCGGTTTCCTACAGTACAATAGTTCCTTTCCAGAAGATGCCAACATCAAAGATGGTACGATTATTTATATCCAGATAGCCGAATCTTTCAAGAACAAATTTCGCAAAGTGTCTGCCATAAATTTTATCAAAATGTATCGAGAGAATTTGCTATTAGAATATGATGGCAGATTGAGTGCAGAAACTGAGCAGAATCTGCCACTTCGCAGATTTAAATAATTACAAAATGACAGACTATACTTGATTGCTGACAATCTCACAACATTTTTCAAAATTTCTACATATAATTATATATATATAATTATATAATTTTGTAAATTGAAACATTTTTCAAAAATATTGAGAAAGCCTAAATCTTTTCTAGAATTTTTCGTATATGTGACTTCTAAAATATTCTAACAAGAAGAGGTTCGGTTAAAGGCTCAGATGTTCGGAATTTAGAAAAATTTGAAATTTATGATACGTAAAGTGTACCATCCAGACATTACTTTGGTCAAGCAGTAAGACGCGTTTCTCAGCCATTATTGACAAAAGCGATTTTGAAAATTTCCAAACGGTGTATGTCGCAGTTTTTTTTGCAAAACTAGCCTTTTCATGCTAGCCTTTACGCAATTAAATGGCACCTTTTTAATCAATGAAATCAACGGTAGTTCCTCAATTAGATTGACGCATTTAGGCTTTTCTCGAAAAGACTAACTCATATCAGCCTTATTAATTAATGATACACGTTCTGAAAAAAACGAAACGTCTAGCCTTTTTGCGTAAATCTTAGATTCTAGGCTTTACGCAAAAAAAGCTGGATATTTTTAGCCTTTTTATAAAAAGTGTATTATTAACCAATCTAGACTCTAGAACAATAATAACTATCAAATAAAAGTAAATTTAGTAATTCTTCAGAAGTAAGTAGTAATTCTTCTTTTTCACTTCCTATTTCGATGAAATTAAGCTCATTTGACGCATTTTTGCGTAAAATGAAAGAATTTGGCAGAAAAATGTCTGGGATTGCTCTGCGCGAAGCGAGATATTGAGCGTTAAAGTTGATTAAAGTGTTCTACGATCATTAATTTATCATATAGACAATGGAGTGTTTATATGATGGACGGCCGCCCCGAACAAAAAAAAAGTCATATCTTACTCGCTCGGGGCCTAATCACCTAGAAGTTGTAGCCTAGACAATGTCCGCTTGAAATATTTCTAATTTATGAAAACAATGGGGTGTGAGAATAGTCTTTTTAGAGCGGTCTTTTTACTGTCTAGGTTGCAATGTCTAGATAGTTAGGCCCCGAGCGAGTGTTATTTTTTGTTGTTCGGAGTAGCGTAGTCGCTGACGCTGAAATTGGGAAAATTTTTCTTAATTGAATATTATTTATATCGAATATCCCTCAGCAATAGACACAATTTTATTTTCCTACTTCTTTCCTAGATCGATAGCTTTTTAGTCTGTATATATTATATATATATATATATATGTGTGTGTACATATAAAATACATTTTCCTCTCCTGTATCAGATTTAATATCTTCAAAATGGCCCATATTTCTGCCGCGAAAAAACGAGAGATAGATTCAACCAGTTGGGTCCTTGGGAACTATCAAATTCATGGATGGGATTTATAAAGCACAACCCACATAAGTATTAGGTGTAGTAAAAAAAAATCCATTATTTTTCCATTCAATTTCATGCAAAAATAATGGATTTCTTTTTACTATATCTAATATATTACCGTCCAATGAATTGATTCGTCCGTAAATATATCTCTTCAATAGATAAATGAATGCAGTCAGATTTGTGAAGGTTCTACTCGGGTTGCCACATTTCCTTGACATGAATTGGTTCCATCTATATAATATATATAAATATGGAATGTTTCCTTTAGCTATTTTTTTATGCAAAATTAAAAATGATAGATGACTAATTTTATTAATTATATTTGAATGTTTGAGCTGTATATAAATTTTAAAAAGAAACAATCTGCCAATTTTGCTATTCTGGATTCAAAAGGGTTTAGAAAATTTCCAGCATACAATATATTTGCTAAAGTCTTGGAGGGGGGAGGGAGAGTCATTGCTAACTTATATGTTCTGCAGAGTATGTTATTAATTTGCTTAATGTATGATTTAGACGTGCTAGTAAAAAGGAGCCCACTCAAACTGAATCAAAATTGTCACATTAATAAACATAATGATGGTTGATGATCTGATACCCCATGACGATCTTGTTATTCATTTCAATATATTTACAAACTTAGCTGATTTTCATTTCAGTTCTACCACGTGATCCCTCCATCTCAACCCCAAGTTCATAACCAGACCTAAATATTTTATCAAATTAGAGAATGAGACAATCTTATCATTTAATTGAATGAAGCTTATCATTTATTTGGTATAGTATGTTTTCTTGTTCTATGAAATATAGTGAATTGAGTCTTATTTCTAAATTTAAATTAATCGAACTAAGTCAGGTCAACTTTCAAAGACCGATCTCAACTGATTGACAATTGGATAGTATCGTTGGATTAGTATCGTTACACAAAATCACAAAGTCGTTTGCGAATGGAATAGAGGAGCAATTATATGGAATTGAAAACAAGATTCGGTTAATATATATGTTGAATAATATAGAGTTCAGAATTGATCTCTGAGGGAGCCTTTTTTGCATTATATGCTCTTCATAAAATGAAGAGTTATAAAAACTTATTATTCTAAGAGAAATGATGAAGGAAATGATGAAAGAAACGCTTAGCCCAGAGATATTAGTAATCTATTGATAAGCCAAACAATATCCACGCTATCTCTAAGAGCTCTCTTAATATCTAGGAAGAGTAGGCTCTTAGTAATCTTCCACTCATGAAAGCTTTGTATGCTTCTATGTTAACGAGAGCTAAACAGTGAGCACAGGATCATTCCTTTCGAAAATCATAGTGTGATATCGGAATCACATTTTCCAATTCTATCAATCGATCAAATCTCCTAGTAACCAGTTTTTCAAAAATTTTTCCCAAGCTAGAGGTTAGATATATCGGTCTTAGTTCCCTGTCATTCGGTTTAGAAATCAAGATTGTATCTGATCTATTCCATGATTCTGGAAACTTGTCCTTGGTCATCATCTGATTGAAAGAATCAGTCAGAATTTTCAAAACTTCTTGTGGTAAGAAGAGTCAGTTAGAATTTTCAAAGCTTCTTGTGGTAAAAAGAAAATTAATAAGTTATTAATCAAATCCTGAATCAAATACTTTTGACTTTGGCCGTCTTAATTATATCTATCAATTCATTCATATCAAAAAGCGGAAAAGAATCTCTGATTCAAATCATTACCGAGATCTTCCAACTTACTAGCACACCAAGGGGGAGTCAAGTTTTGTATAGTCAATTCTGATTGTTCTTCAGACGATATTCGAGAGGGGTTAATAAAGCGCAACCTTTAAAAGTGTTATTCATATACCAAAATGGAGTGTGGATTATGATTCACCTCATTAACAAATTCACGAAACCTCTCTCTTTCTTTTAGCAATAATGTTTCTAGCTTCATGTGAAACCCTACAGTAATTGGTCTCAGTACAGTAAAGACTCTCTTGATAGAGAATTTTTTAATTTCAAAAAAGTCTCTTTTCTATTATTGTCTGTCTCTGTTCTATTAAAAGTCTCTTTTCTATTAATGACTGTCTCTGAACAAGATTCATTTCACCATTTTATCATTGGAATAATTTTATTTTTGAATATAGTACTACATCTCTGAATGGTATTATGATCCAAGTCCGGGTTTTATCTAATCAAATTACCTAGACTGTCCAAACAAATTCAAAAAAAGCCTTCATGATGGAATCATACCAAGTCTCACATAAAAATGAGGTTACATGATTAAAGTAAATTCATCTCTTTCTTTACTTCCTCTTTAAAAATGTTTTTATCGAATTTACTAAAAATTAACTTGGGTTTGCAAATGATCGATAGAGAATTCACCGAAACATTTCCCGAGTGAAATTTAATAATTATAGAATAATGGTCACTGTCAAGTGGTTCCTCCAAAATCGACCAACTTGAAATGAAATCTAGATCCGATAATATTAGGTGGGAAAAAATTCGTGGTGTTTTTCCCGTTAGATGTAATGGGAAAAACGCCACGAACTTTTTCCCACACCTAATATATATATACACACACACTAGGGATCTGCGATCTCTTGATTCGATCTCCTAAAAATCGATCTTTTTGTATAAATAAATGCTAATTAAATTCTAATTTATAACACCAATTGACAGTTGTTATAAAACCGAATTTAATGCATTTATATACGATATTTCACCAATTTTATGTCAGTAGTTGATCACGTCAGAACTGTTAGTTTAAATCTAGATTTTCAAATTAAAATTATTTCATAGGCAAATCAAAATCGTTTTAATTATTTTTGTTGAATTTATACAATTTCAGTGAAAAATGACAATGGAATCAATCGATTTAACATCTATTCCATTGTCATATCTCTGGGATGTTACTATGCGATTTTTTAGTAGATGCGATTTTTTAGTAGATCGATTTAATCAATCCGATTCAAAAACCCCACAAGTCATTTTGAGCATTGAAGTTTCCCAAAATTGCAACACTATATATCTGAATAAAAGACAAGAAACAGTTAAAAAGATCGTTCCAATTATCCCTATTCATATTATTACGGCAGTCTATATGTAGATAAAACCAACAATTTTTTGTTATTAAAAATAATCTTATTGACCGCCACTGTAAATTCCACTCCCTTATTAGATAGATTAAGATTGACTAATGAGGAATCCAATGAAGATCTACAAAGAATTGCAGTACCATCTCCATTTCCCAAGTCATTTGCTCTATCATTTCTAAAAATCGTGTATCCTTTATATGATATTATCGTTTTTGATTTGAGCCAGGTTTCTTGCAGTGCAACAATATCATACTCAACCAGTTTTGAAAATTCATTCATCTTAGATGCAAGACCTCTGCAATTCCACTGGAAACACGATAAATCAGTCGAGCCCGTAACAGTCAATGTTATTTACGATAGTAATTCGCTGTGAGTTTAGCTATGTTTCGCAGTTCTTCATTTCTGGACAACTTATCTTCTAACAGTGTGAAATACACTTGAGTTAGAGTGGTTTCCCTCATAACATTCCAAGGCATGGCATTCGGTTCCAAGATCAAGTCAATTTTACTTCCTACTCTTTTTGAATCCATATGGTTATTACGTTAAATTCAAATCTCAAGAGGCGGGATCGTCTCCAGTCTCAGAAACCTCAGGTCACCATTAGAAACTAAGAAGCCCGGGACCTCAAGGTTGGGAGAAAAGTTTCTATTCATGAGGCGAACAAAATCTCTCTTTCAAAAAAGGTCTAATCCCTATTCCTCCATCTGGTTCTCATTCAATCAGGATTATCCAAAATCTCCGAGATTGAACCACCACCCAAATTCAATGGACGAAAGAAAATCAAAGTTTCATCCTCTAATCTCCCTTATCGAGTAAGCCAAAGAACGATAGACAAAAATAGCCAAAAAATTATAGACATTTTTAACCCTCCTAATATTTTGTTGTCTAATCAATCTTTGAGCTAATTGTCTATCTACATTGGTATAGACACAAACAGTGTTTACCAATTTCAAATATGCAAAAACCGGACAACCCAAATAAAAAGCTTGATCTTTACGACAATTAGCGCATCTCTCTCATTCCGCTTTATATTCATTCAAAAAGTGATTATCCCCATCTGGGGCAAGTGTCTCTCTCCCTCTACAATTATTCGATGAATAATGACAATATTTAACACATTTCCTTATCCTATTTACATAGAAATAAACTCGCAAGTTTACCTTCCAGATGTATATGTACTTGGATAATAGACTGGAGTTAAAAGTTATTTTTACCGAATTTGAGTCCATTAGTGTATTAGAATCACGTGATAGATACTTTAATTTCTCAACATTAATCATTTCAAAAGATTTACCCAGCCACGTGATTTCTTCTTAATGTCTTTCACAGCCAAAGATGGATCGACCCCCCCCCCCTCACAACTCCTGTTTGTTTTCAAAATTCTGAAGTTGGAAATAAATTTACCAATTGTTAGGTAATCTTTTTTTTATTATTACTTTTTTTTATTATTACTTCTTTTTATTATCACGAATTCATTAGCTCCTTGGAAAGTGTCAAAATTAATACCAATTATATTAACTTCTATTTTCTTGATTCTTATGATTTTTATGATTCTTATGATTTTCTTGATTCTTATGATTTTTTGAAAGCTAATCATGGAACTTTTTTGCTGATATAGAATGTAGGTTATCAATAGATTGATCAATAGATTCTATATGGACTAAAAATGAACTTGCGATCCTCCGATGTATCTATTTTTTAATTGGGACCTAATATAGCTTTTCCTGAAATCAGTATTCTCTTCTCTTTTCCACAGGAAATTTTTGGATCTATAATATTCTTATTTGATCGATCATGATGAGATTCTCACTATTTCTCTCCACGGCTTTCGCTCAATAATTTATTAAAAATTTATCATTTCTTCAAATTTATTAAAAGCTGCGTATCCAGAAGCAGAAATCGGCCTTTCAGGCTTTCATAGCTCGCAGGAGACTTAGAATGAATCTATCAAAGGGAAATTCAAAGTTTCTTTCTCCATTCTATCCTTAGATTTACTTGATCCTCTCTCCTCAGATCTGGATTTTTTGAATGTTGAGGAGATATGACATCTCTTTCTTTACTATTCTCTTGTTAGTCTTTTTCTTTCCCATTTTCACAAAAATCCCCGGATATATAATTCAGAATAATTTCTAATTTAGATATATTGATGAATATTGGTACGAAATTATTTTGATCCTGTAGTTATAATAATTCCAAAGCAATTTAAAATCAAATCAAATTCTATATCAGAGTTAGAAAGGAGATATTCAGTTATAAAGAAATATAAATATTTATTATACAAGGAGGTTAGTTACAAGATTGAGAAGAGGTGGAATTAGTTATTGGGAGTACAAATTAGTTCGGTCCGTTTCCCTAAAGATGGCTCCAGCTGTTGTGAATGGTTCACAGTGACAGCTGATTTTGGCGGTTTCAGAGAGGTTAAACATCTGCTAATAATTCAGTTTATATCGCTTTGAGTTTCATATAAAAACCTTGATTTTTATTGTGTTTAAAATAAATTTTGTGTTGACCAAGCAGCATTTGCGGGAAGTTTTGATTTTCTGCTTTAATTGGAAGAAAAGTGCGGCTGAAGTTCATCGAATGCTTGTCAAAGTTTATGGTGACACTGCTCCAACTGATAAATCATGTAGGGAATGCTTTTGACGTTTCAAGGATGGAGATTTCAGCGTTGAAGACAAGCCTCGCTCTGGACAGCCAAAAAAATTCGAAGACAAAGAATTAGAGGCACTACTCAAAGAAGATCAGAGTCAAACGCAAGAGGAGCTTGCAGAATCATTGGGAGTAACTCAACAAACCGTTTCTGTACGATTGAGAGCCATGAAAATGATTCAAAAACAAGGAAATTGCGTGTCTTATGAACTGAAACCGAGAGACGTTGAAAGGCGATTTTTCACTTGCGAACAGCTGATTCAAAGACAACAGAGAAAAGATTTTTTGCATCGGATTGTGACTGGAGATGAGAAGTGGATATTCTATGACAAGCCTAAGAAAAAAAATACTATGCTAAGCCCGCGGTCAATCGTTACCATCAATCTCAACATCAACACCACGGACGAACATTCATGGTTCGAAGATCATGCTCTGTATCTGGTGGGATCAAAAGAGTCTTGTTTACTATGAGCTGCTAAAACTTGGCGATTCCATTACGGGCGATCGGTATCGGCTACAATTGATTCATTTGAACCATGCATTGCGAGAAAAACGGCCGGAATACGAGCAAAGACATGATAAAGTTATTCTTCTTCATGACAACGCTCGGCCTCATGTCGCTAAAGTCGTAAAAAAATATTATATATATATATATATATATATATATATATATATATATATATATATATATATATATATTTTTATTTTCCTCATTCAGTT
>Ga0157364_1004304_pt1 | contig 14171 bp, 9 predicted proteins | sample AttsexASBM2_FD_111476 | JGI IMG/M metagenome (GOLD analysis project Ga0157364, IMG submission 111476) | Fungus gardens microbial communities from leaf cutter ant in Ribeirão Preto, State of São Paulo, Brazil - Atta sexdens ASBM2 | ecosystem: Host-associated > Fungi > Mycelium > Unclassified ... | reverse complement strand
ATATATATATATAAGAAATAAAAAAAAGAGATAAAATCAAAAAATATTTTTCTCTAAAAATTATATATATATATATATATATATATATATATATATATATATATATATATATATATATATATATATATGTATTGCGAATACGAAAAAAAGATTTCATTTCTCCGTTGATTTACCACTTTAAAATGTAGATCGTAAAATTTTACATTCATGTTTCCTAAATATTCTGCAATTCTCTAACCTAAAATTACAGCAAATCAGAATAATAGCAACTTTCACTGCGATTAATAATCATTAGCGTAACTGCTGCTGCGTGCAACTTTCTCTACAAATCGCGCTCCATTTCTCAGTACATAAAATCTTTCCAAAGTTTTCTAGTATAATATGTTTATAATTAGAAAATGGAATTTAATTTAAAGTAATATGTATTTTAACGCCCGCGAAAATATCCATAACGGAGTTTATTGTAATTCACACAATAGCGATTCGTAGGAATAATAATTATATATTTGTGTGTATTATTATTTATAGCAAATTTTAACGTTTGCTTCGATCAGAGAGCGTAATGTCGAAACATTAGATAATTCACGAACATTAATTATACATGCAAAACAGAGCGAGCAAAGCTCTATTTCAATATCTGTGAGGTTATCAGCATGTACAGGAAAAACACGTTCTTCCCTATAAACATTATATAGCAAAAAATCCCTAGATTTAATAATCATAATTATTTTGGAGTAGAATAATTACTCGCGCTTTGTAGATTGAAAACATGCAAGAAATCAAAGTCAAAAACTTACCCTTGATCGAGCCTATCAACAGGACCACCAGGTCCCATCATCGCTGGATGTCCAGGTCCAATAGGTCCAGCCATAGGATGTCCTCCTGGTCCAAAAGGACTTCCGGGTGGTATACCGTACTGTGGTCCGCCGAAAGGCTGACCATGCGAGGGGAAATGCGGATTACCGGCACCAGGTGGTACAAACGGTGGTCCCGAGGAGCCGGGTCGGCCAACAAATTGCGGTGGCGCACCGGAAGGTGATCCAAACGGACTGGGCCCGGGCCCGTTGTACGGTGGACCAGAGTTATTCGGGGGTGGTGGAAAACCGGTGGAATTAGGTGGTGGTCCAGGACCGGGCGTCGAAGAACCGCTCGGCGCGGGGGAGGCGGTGTACTGTGGCGTCGCCGAACCAGGCGGTGGGCCCTGGTATGGCGGTGCCCCGGCTGGACTACCGGCGCTGCCGGGAAACGGACTCGGCCCTTGAAAGCCCGCATTACTAGGTGGACCGCCTGTACTGTTGTATGGACCCGAGCCAGGACCACCACCCTGGCCGACGGAATTGGGCGTAAAAGGCGATGCCTCCGAACCGGGCGGCGGGCCCTTCCAGGAGGCTGGTGTACCGGGATCCTCCAGCGTGGTGGTGGCTGCCAATGGCGTATTTAGGCGGCTACAGCCTGTAAATAAATGAACAATATAGTAACAATATATACCTTAACATTATGTCTCTTTTATATTAATTTTACAATGTAATTATAATAACTTGATATAAGAATTAATTTGAAGATTAAAATATAGAGAAATAGAAGATACAAAGGAATGAGAGATTGTTTCATATATGTGATCTGACAAAGGAAACAACAAACTTCCAAAGATCATTTTCAGCAAAAAAATTCACATACAGATATACAAGTCAATTCGACTTATCGAGACATAAACAATTTTACATGTATATTATAAGACAAAAAATACTAGATGTTTGCACGTTTTATGTGAATATTATCTCTTAATCATATTAATTATTCAAAATGTTCATCTTCTGTTTTGCTGCTATCTGCTACTCATTGTACCAAAACACTATATCTGCATATTCAGCTAAATATTTTAGACAATTCTTGGGAATAACGTGGCACACTTGATTAACTGTTTTTAAACAGTCTATTAATCGACAAAAATATCTAGAAATTTGTAATGGTAATAATAAATAGCTCATTAACCATTATGATTTCTGCTACAAATTTCTAGATATACATTTTTATTATTGAAATGTACGATTACTTTAATTATTACTTAAAAGCTAATTTTCAATGTAAAATAAATATTTAAAATAACACACTGCGTATCTAACAGAAATTGGTGCTTTCAACCAGTCGTTGGGCACTACTGATAAGAATCAATTTTTCATATTTCAATAATCGAACCGAATTGACTTACAGTGTACATGAACTTTTGCTTAGAATGCCTTGGAGAACATACTCTACAAGTATAAACGGTGTGACCTGAATTTTTGATACTTAAATAATGTTTTGGTACAAATTTATGTTATGCATATTATCCAGTTTTACAATTTGTGCACCGAAACGCATGCACATTTCCTTACATGTACTAATTATTGCGATAAATGTTGATTGAGGTAACGTTTTTCGCAATAAATTATTTATAGCTTTCTAAGATGCTTATTAGCACCAATGTTATTAAATTGCTTGTCCATTTAATTTGTGATATTATAGTTCTGTACAGTGCATTTCAAGAAAATGGTTTCGTCGTAAATTGCAGAACTGAATGTTATATATACATTAAATTTACATCGAAACATTTAAACTAAAGATTCAGCTCAAACCGTTTAGGCTTTCGATACTCAGTTGTGTATTCACACATTACACATTCTTAAGACATTTTGTATATTCTAAAAGTTTGTCTCCTTGTAAAGAACCTTATACAGTATAAATAACATTTTTCAATTACAGTATATGTAAACTAATAATACATATTAACAATAGCATTAATAAATACATTGATATCACATCAATGATTGATATAAATTTAAAGGAATATACCTTTCTTATTGAAAATTAAATTGCGCTTGCAGTAGATGAATCACTGATGCCTGAAACTATCTTATTCGTATCACATTTATGACAGAAAAAGTAATGAAAAGCAGCTCATATAAACCACATGAATGAGCTATCATACAAATGAATCTTACATAAATAGTAAAGACTGTTATGTTTATAAGAGCATCGAAGGATTCATCCTATGTAAACAATACTCCAAAGTATGAACATCATCACAAAATTTTGCACATTCTTTTCTTAATGAATAAGGACAGAGTGAAAAATCACCCTGCTAGAAAGTACACTTGCAGAAATAAACATATGTAAAAGAAAATCACCATTGTTTGTCCCATTGGCCTTCATTGTCCTGTGATCACCCAGCTCATTCCACCCTCACCGATCACCCCTGCGTAGAAATCCGACACGCAAATTGAACGAGACCGCACAAATTCGTTCCCGATCGTTTTCACGAATAATAATTCCAGGACGGTGACGCGGCTCAGAATGGTTGTTAGTTGGTGCCGCTTGCTTGTTTTAAGGTTATGTGCCGGCACACCTAACCTAAACCAGTACGCGACTACACGCAACCAGTAGTGAGCAGTAGACGAGACACACGTCCGGCCGGTTCACGGCTCACGGCTCACGGCTCACAGCTCACGGCTCACAGCGAAGGCGAAGGAGAAGGCGAAGGCGAAGGCACACTCCAACCGGTACGCTCGCTTCAGGAATCCGCGACCGCGTCGGTCGTTGGTCGCGGCGCACCGCGCGCGCGAGCGAGCTCGTCTCGGTGAAACAGCGGCGGCAACAACAACAACAAGGGCCCGTCGTCGTCGTCGTGCGGCGGTCGCGTCGCCGGCATTTTTCCAACGATCGTCGCTCCGCTGCGCTCAGCGCTGGCCGTGCGTGTCGCCGACTCAGGACGTCTCAGGATGTCTCAGGACGCCTCGGCCCGGCCGGCATTCATACGTACTCCGACTCCGGCCGCACACCCGTTCCCAGGCGCGTGCACTGCTGCGACATGACGCTAGTAACCATTCATCCCCCGCATCGTCACATTGCAGAAAAGTTGACGACGTTCCAAACACAAGCGACCTCGCGAGTGCGCCCGCCCGCGCGCGCGCGCGCACGCACTCTCTCTCTCTCTCTCTCTCTCTCTCTCTCTCTTTCTCTCTCTCTCTCCTCGTTCCCGCTCTCGTTCCCGTTCCCGTTCGACAAAGAGAAAACGAACGAGCGAGCGAGAGATAAAGAGGTAGAGCGCGCAAAAGGGTTGAATGCGAGCGAGAAGACGAGACGAAGAGAGCGAACTAACACCACCCAACTCAACAGATCAACTTGCCAGTCAGGGACGTAAACTGACTTGGCGCGAAATGCGAGGGCGACACTCTCACGCGCGATAACTGTCCTTCTCGTGCTGTCAACTTCGCCCAGCTCGTAGAGGGATTGGAAATTGTCGTCGATCGTTTGTTCGCTGTTAAAAATTTTCTTGCAAATTTCTTGCGAATGATCGCGTTGGCACGTCACAAGAAATCTTGGTGCAATAACGAGATGTATGTACACACTCCGTAGAATCGCAAACAGTCGCGAGAAATCGCGAGAGATATGACATATACCGTTACTGATAATAAACGCTCATAATAAATCGATTTCCATCACTCACACGTGCCACAATGCCACCGCAGACGGCAGAAGCGCTCACGGGTATGCACTATGCACTTACGCACGTGCGCCAGGAGCGTAACTAAGCCACACACGCACCTCGTCCCCAAACATCTCCAGTGCTCCCTCGCGGACCACGTGTTCCGCTCTCTTTATCTCTCTTCCTCGTTCTCTCTCTCTCTCTCTCTCTCTCTCTCTCTCTCGTCTCCCTTCCTCCCGTTGTCCGCGGCGTCTCCGTTCCCCGCCTTCTCGCCTTCTCGGTGTCGCCACTCACGCCCGAGTGTCAACTGGATTTCTTCCTCGGCCGCAGACGATAATTGCTATTCCACGCGCCAACACCGAAGAGGGTTGCCATTCTTCCGGTATTTTCCTCCGCTCGTCGAGCGCAGGCGACGGCCGTGATGAAAAGTCAGGGCCCGCGAGGATCCAAGTTTCGTCGCGTACATCCCCGCACCGCCGCGTCTTCATGACGCGATGCACGCACGCACGCACGCACGCACGTACACACGCACGCACCTCCCCCGGAGGAGAATCGTCTGCTCTTCTTCTATCCCTTTCTCAAACCGCGTGGTTTGTTGTTTCACGCGCGCGACCACCAGACCACCTCACCGCTGATCTCACGCGAATGGCGACGCGTCGCGAATCGCGACGCGCCGGCTTACGTCACTGTCAGGCGTCACTGCCGCGCGACAAGCGTGTCTCTGTCTCTCCGGCCGGCGCGGACGCCACGGACGCGGACGGATTGCGATCACGACTTATACAATGTGTACGTTAATCGTTCACGATCTCTCTCTTTTTCCAAAAATTCTCGATCGATTATCGTCGAAGTTACACACCGTTACGCACTTGGCGCTCTCGCACCGATATTGATTGTCACTCGTGTGCCCCACGCAGCACGCTTCGCGTAATTTCGCGGCTATAAGTTATCTCGGTAGCGCGCTCGCGACCCTTCACGACGTCGTTGCCTCGCAAGCGTCGCGTCGGAATTTGAACTTCTTTCCGTCGCGCTCGACGAATTATTTTCCCGAGGGAAGGAAAGAAGCAACTTGCGCGACTGGTCTCGCCCCCAAGTCTAGGCGTGACTCGCGCGACTGGCTTTCATATCCCGCGAAACGGTTACACATCAGCGGACTTGGACGCGATAATTTTCGATCGATTAATCAAGAGGAAACTTTGGCAACGCGGTGTCGCCTGTTGCATGCATGCGACATGTCGTGTATGTGTATATGTATGTGCGTGACAGCAATGTTACGCATTCAAATTCGCAAAGGACACGGAGAAACGTTACATGACGCACGTTAAATCGTGATGAGTTTCTGTGGAAAGCTTGCCGCAAATCCGCATGATTTGATAACGCTTCCAGAAGCGATTTTTTTCTTCGCGCACTTCACTTTGGGCACATAGCGCATAAAATTGTTCCAGTATACCGCAATTACAATTCCACGCGTGCCGATCCGAGTCGTACATACTTCACCCCGCGTACTCCTTCGGAGCGGAAACGATCTCGCAGTCGTAAGTCGTCGCGCGTTGAATCCGCGTTGCTCCGAAAAGCCACGTTTCCCGTGTAACTCGTGCGACACTTGCGTACGCCAGCGCGAATCGCGACGCCTACCTCGAAGCCGGGAGAGCGGAAAAACGTGAGGTGGGAATAGAAGAAATAAAAAAGAGAGGAACTAGAGCGAGAAAGTGAGAGAGGAGGAGAAAGGTGGCACGAAAGAGATAGAGAAAGGACAACGAAGATCACCACTACGGACTCGGCGTCGCCGTTCGCTCACGGGGACTCGTACCTCTCCCTCCCTCCCCCCTCCCCCCCGTGTAGTGTTCTCCTCGCGTTTCCAAGGTGGCAACCACCCCCGACAGACAGCGGTGTAAGTATATGTATATGTATATATACCGTGTCGTACACGGTACAAAGCACGTCAAAGACAAGCGCGCGTGCGATCGCGAGAAGCGGCCGACAGCTCGCCCCACGTGGAGCGGCTCCCACGAACGTGTACGGCCCTGCGCGCCGAGAGAGAGCTGCACCCCTGACCACAACAGGACTGCGCCGCGGTTACTCTTTTCTCCCGTCGTCGCTGCCGCCGCCGCCGCCGCCACCGCCGCCGCCGTCACCGCTGCCGCCACCGCCGCCACCGCTGCCGTCGTCGTCGTCGTCGTCGTCGTCGTCGTCGTCGTCGTCGTCGTCGTCGTCGTCGTCGTCGTCGTCGTCGTCGTCGTCACCACAATGTGCAGCGAAAAAACGTCCTCAGCGTACGTTAACTAAGGCGGTTTAGCGTCGTTATTCTCGTAGCATACAACCGACATAAAGCATCGTTGACAAGGTGCTACGATCGCAGATCGAAAGACGTCTCTTTACGCAATGTGCAACGGCGCGTTGCCGACCGGCGCATTTTTTTTTTCTTTACTCGCTGTCGTTTGAAAGTCGCCCGTCGCGGGGGACTCGCTGCTGGTTGACAGTGTCACCCTAAAAATCAATAAGGGGTTCACTCTACCCCGTCGCCCCCCTTCTCCTCCTGCTCCTCCTCCTCCTCCTCCTCTTCCTCCTCCTCCTCCTCCTCTTCCTCCTCCTATTCCTCCTCCTCCTCCTCCTCCTCCTCCTCATTTTCCTCCTCCTCGTTTTTCTCCTCCTCCACGCGGCTCCTCTCCGCTCTTTCGCTCGCTCTCACTCTCTTGCTTCCTACCTCCATGTCCCAGGAACGTCGACAGCGGGGGTCGACCGGTCGTTCAAATTATAGCGGCTGGACATCATGTCATTCTATCAAGCGATGATGTAATGTTAGAAGTTCGTTGTTCCCAAAATCCCAAAATTTATACGAGATTGCAGTCGACGTGGAGATGACACTGTCTTACGAGAAAATATTTCTCCTTTCTCGCGAAAATATAAAGAATCGATAAATAAAATCAATGCTTGTCGTAATAAAGAGATTTGGAATATTACATACACCGGCAAGTATTTTGTAGAAATAATTGGATCGCTCTATTTGTTTTAGGATTATTCTTAAAAAATTGTAAAATTATATTAATTTTTCAAATAAAACCCATTTAGAATATCACTCGAAAAAATTCTTTAGACTACGTCAATCTACTTAGCGAGATTTATCACGATGAAAAAAGATTCATAAAATTCTGATGGCGACGCACTCGAGTGCTTTCATGTTAAATTGCGGAAACTTAACGTTTGCAGCTTCTCTTGAAAGATTTAGTTCACTCGCTCGAGCAAAATTATTGAAAAATATGCAGAAATTGCTATATGTGAGAAAATGCGTTCTTATTTCTACGAGTCACGCGTGTATACGCGCGTACATACATTGTGATGTGAACATCACTACTCTTTTACGCTGTTATGGTTCCTCGCTCCTTCCGACTCGCAAGCTGTTAGTATAGAATAGAAACACAGCGCTATGGAAGATTATACCGACCTACTTCACTGGCACTGCCTGGGAAATTTGGAAGAATTATCGTGTGGAAGTTAATGTGTAATTATATACATAATGTTATTTTATCTCACGATCTTTATGATCATTCGTAAATGTAAGATGAATTTTTATTCTCAAATGAAAAATTACATTTATATACATATATGAAAATTACGAGCACACAATTGAAAAATTTGTATTAAATTTACACATTTCACGTGCCCCAAACGTGCCTTCACTCAGATCTGTGTGTTATAATTTATCACAAGATGTGAACACCTAGAAAATAAACATTATGTAAAAATTAATATAAAGATATAATTCTGATATAATTTGGAAAAATTTGTGAAAAACATACATATTTCTTCAGTTAATATTTATAATATGTTATCAGGAACATTTATCTTTTATTGACTTATTATCTTAGAATTTATGTTCCAAAACTATATTATTTTTTTATGTTATTTGATCACTCACACATTATATTATTTTAACACAAAAAATGTTAAACATTAATTTAACATTAAATATTCAAATAATATAATCGAATTATGTCAAATTAACATAATTAGATATGTTTCAAATTCAAAATTAAAGTCTAACAAGGATCGTTTAACTCAAGTATAAGTATGTTTGTGTATATTGTGTATAAGTATGTACTAGAAGAAAATTCTTTAAATTGACAAATTTAATTTATAACATTATTATTATTATTATTATTATTATTATTATTATTATTTCAGATTGATTGTGTTGCTAGTCTGAAAGTAAGCAGTGCGTAGTCATATATCCGAAATAAATTTACTTAAAATAAATTAATACGTATAGAATTACTATTCCAACATTTCAACTTTGAATGTATTTGACTCTTCTTTTATAGTTTATTTATTGTTAGTAAGTTCAAAAAAATTTCCGTTAGCTAGGTTTAGAACAGTGTGAGGAAAAATTTAATTAATTTATCGACTAATATAATTATGACTAAAAATATAATTCTGGATTATAATAAGCGATTAAAAATAATCTTAAATATTGATCAATTAAATTTCAATCACTAAAATTAATCGAGTAAATAAATTTTTGTAATTATGATTGAATCAATCGATTGATTGAGAATCATTAACTGCAAATAATTAAAACATTAATCGTTATTTATTAATTATTAATTTTTTAGTTTAGCATATATTTAACTTATGACGATTAATGTATGCAGTCATTAATCCCAAAAATAATTTATCGATCAATAATTTATCGATTTGTATAGCTTTTCGGTATGGACACATTCTTTGATAACAGTTCGCAAAAATATAATTTATAAATATTATTATATTATAAATATAATTTTTGAAATATCATTATAAATTAACAGTTAACGATTGATTATTATTTTATAATTGACGATATTTAATTTATTGAAATTTATCATGATTACATATCATGAATTTTTAATCGATTAATTTAATCGACTAGTTGATCAGAAACTTCGATTGATTTATATACTCGTACCAAAGTGTTTGACAACTTAACTTCATTAATTGGTTACAAATCATGATGATGTATATTTTAAATTATCAATCGATTATTTTAGTTAACAAAGAAATTAATCGATAATACCACTTCACAGATTTCTGTTGCAAATTACACAGGATGTTCCATAAAATTTTAAATAATGCATTAAGATTTCTATGGTAGACGTGAAAAAATGTTTCCAACAAAAGTTGTATGATTCGGAGGGATACATGAGAAGGTTTCATTAATTTGACTTTGGGTAGCGTTGCCAAGGTCAAATCAAGATCACATCGATTTTTTAAAATAAAATATCCTATTTTTGATGGCAGAATCTAATAGCTAGTGTCGAGAATTTTTCAAAACGCTATAAATATTTTTTTATTAAATACTTTTTGAGTTATTATAATGTTTGAAAGTTACTGCCTTGGGCATTAGCATTATCCAATCCAAACCACTTGCTAAAATCTCTTGAATGCTGGTCAGGATCATGTCCTGGATATCATTTGTCATAATCAAAGTCAATGGAGGTTCTACCTCTTATTTTCATTTTTACGTAAAAATGAATTTTTAGTGCAAAAATGAAAATAAGAGGAATAATCTCCAATGGTCTCTTTGATCTTGACAAACGTTATCCAGGACATAATCCCGAACAACATTCAAGAGATTTTAGCTGTCGGATACCTTGCGTAATGCTAATGCCGGCGATACTATAACTTTCAAACCTTGTAACTCGAAAAGTACATAATAAAAAATAATTTTATTACAGTGTTTTGAAAAGCTCTTAACATCAGCTATTAGATTCTGTCATCAAAAATAGGGTGTTCCATAAAAAAAAAAAATCGATGTGACCTTGATCTGATCTTACGCTATCCAAGGACAAATCAATGTACGTTTTTGTATCTCCCTCCGAACTCCCTACAACCATAACTTTTCTTTGAAACATTTTCTCGTATCTACCATAGTTTTCGAGAAATCTTAATGCATTATTTAAAATGGGATATCTTGTAGATTGCAACCTATAATATAATAATACTAACAACGATTGAGATGATTACGATTTTATAAAAAAACATACTATTTCTTTATTACAAAAGTGATGGCATAATTTAAAAATTTAAAAATTTAAATTTCTTAGAAAAGGGAAAGAACTATTTTCTGACTTGACATAAAATTATTAACTAATCAAATAATATCAAAAAGAATATATTTTTAACTTAATCGAATGTCATTTTTGTTATATTCCTTTCATAATCCTTTTTTAAATTATGATATTTTAACGATTATTCAAGAATTTAAGTTAATTCACTTTTGATGTGAGATAAGCTAACTCATTTACGTTAATAATTTGAAAATCATATTTTCTTGTGTTATTTTTGAAGTAAAAGAGCAATATCTATCCTGCAGCGTGGATAGATATTGATGAAATCCACAAGAGTTGAAAAAAAAATGATCGATCAACGTCTTGTCTTCACGACAGTACGTATCAGCTTCCGTTTTATTGACCACTAATATCGCGTCTGATCTCGCTACAGATTGTTCAAGGCCGCGTTGAGAAGTAGGAATACAGTACGAATATATGAGCAATGGCGCTTACTCCTCGTCAGGTCCACGTAGCGCGAGATGCGGCAGCATCTTGATACGTATCTGTCGCCGGCCACCGGCCATCGCGCGTGGAGGCGCGACTCGATAACCCTGTGTTTCGGGGTCAGCACGATCGCCTTTTATATACGCCTCGGAGATGGAGGGAAGTCGCCTTCGGCGACAGTCGATGCGTCAACTGTCCCCTTGACTTCGACGATTATGTCGCGATAAGAAATAGTAGTCGGCGAGTGACACGTCGGCGACTACTATTGACGTTGACAAACTTTCAAAAATCCCAGTCCGTTTATTTATTGCGAGAATGATCTTTTACGCAAACAGATGACGTGGGAACAATTCAAATAAATTTGTATAGGTTTAATGCGGTTTTCTCAATATATGACAAATTGCTTGCCGCGAAAGATTAAGCCTTCTTAGGTGTTACTATATAGGTTTATACCTAGTTTCGATAAACATTGTCGACCTGCAGTTTTAAACTACAACTTTGTTCCCCTTTATGAAAAAAAAAAGAAAAAAGAAATAAAGCTAATAAAAACGCGTCTACTTGTTCTTTTGGCGTTACAAATTGTCCCTGATAGATGCAGCTTATCACAACATAATTAATATGCGAACAATCTGCGACTTATCTCGAGCTTTATTTGAAACATTGCTTTAATATGTTATATATGTATTGGTACATGTTTCACAATCAACTAAAAGTAACACGATATCAATGTTATAATTTCACACTTAACAATGTAACCATTATGTAACACCATGTGTTATATATTTATATTGTTGAGTGCACGCGAAATTATAACATTATAACATTAATCATATATACAGCAAAAAACATTTTGTATTTGTGTCAAAAATAATCCATTCAAATCTTTGTTAAAATTTTTTGTGTTAAATTTTAAATATCCGAGATTTAATTTAACATGTTATTATGTTGTTTGAATATTTCATGTTAAATTGATATTCAATATTTCTTAATGTCAAAATAACACAATTCATGAGTAAGTGAACAAATAATATAATGTTTTCTTAACTTAAATTTTAAGATAAATGAACAAAATATGTTAATAAATGTTAAGTGTAATGAAGAAATATGGTTGCTTACAAGTTGTATCAGTGTTATGCTTTTTGTATTAATTTCTTTTTATTTCTCACAATATTTGTGTTATTTTCTAACATACATTCATCTTGTGTTAAACATGTTTTAACATATATTCATCTTGAATATTCTTATATTCTTTTTGGTCTACGTGGTAATTAAAGCGATTAATAATAATCAATTTTTTAGACATAGTTATTAACATATTTTTTAACTTTAATGTTCAAGTTGATATTTTATTTATTATTTTTCAATTATAAACTCAGCTACTTAAATGAAATCTGTCTTTATCAATGCTTTTTATTCTATGTTAATGATTAAATATATATTTTACGTTTTATAATTATTATTATAAAGAGTGAAGATTTTATTTTTTCTAATTTTTAAATGTTAATTAAAACATTTAAAAAGAAAAAAATATTACAAATTATTGTACTTCAGATGAAAATAATAAAAATTTGACTAATATACACATAATCCTTTTTTAATGTTTTTAAGAATATATTATCTCATTAAATGATTATCTTCATGGCTCAATTTGTCCTTCGAGGATGCTCACAATATGATCCATAGATAGAGCATATTAGTCCACTTTGCATCCTTGTAATTAACGTAATTTTTTTCTTATTTATGAGATATATATTAAGAATTTATAAGTATTCTATTATTGAACTAGATGAACATGTAACGTTTTAAAGCATTTACCATTAGTCTATCATAATTGTATGAAGGTTTATATTAATTTAAAGAAAAAGTGTCACAACTAGCCTCGCTCTATCCTATTGTATTCGCACATCGCCATCGGTTCGAAAAGACCTCGAGATTCGGCATGATTTCGGATCGAGAAGCGACTCTTCACATCGCACGTGTGCCCGCGAAAAATCTCAGCAACACGAAAAGTTTCCCGATTCTTCGTCCGCGTCCTTATCTCTCGCGTTTTGTCACACACGCGGATAAGGGATGGACGGGAACATCTCCCCCGGTGCACACACACACACACGTGGTGTACCGCGAGGTGAATGACAGTTGCAGACAGTTCGTACACAAGCACGTTCCAGTGACCCTGCTCGAACGGGCAATACGAAACGGCGCGGACGGCGCCGGTCGATCCTTGCGCGCTCGCACATGTTCTCCGTCCGTGCTCTCTCCATTTCCCGCGTGTCTAACCGCCTCTTGTGGCCGCTGCACCCTACCTACTAGCGCAGCGGAATGGCCGAAGAAAACCGCATGCCGTTCAGAGATATTAGGATAAGTTTCATTCATACAAACTTTGGAACAAATCTCGACCTTCGGGAACTGTCGGCCACGCGCTGGCGAAGTGCGGGAACGACTCTCGAGTCTGAACAACGTTATCGTACTATGATATGCGGCAAGGATCAATAAATTGTTTTACTATAAATAAGGCCAGAAGAATTATAAAAATTATATAACAATGATAAATATGATGAAATATATTTATATTTTAAGTTAGATTCAATTCATAATTAGTCGTTATATGATGATAATTATGCTGCCAGATACAACTTTTTTTTTCGGATAGAATATTTTCAACGAAACAGTGGATTGTAAATTCTATGAAAGCAATTGAAGATACTAATGCATCGTTTTATATCGCTATATGTATAATATATAAGATTCGCAAAAGTGTGGGTATTACACGCGAAAGTAGAAAAAAATCTCTCAATATCGAGAGTAGCTTGCAGCTATTCCTAACTGAACTCGGAAGCCTCGGAGTTCACGATACACAGAAGCAAGTTGAATTCGTGGAAAGGCACGAAGGGAAGACCAGAAGAAGCAGGTTCGTGGTTGGCTGAGCGGAGTGGCACTTGGAGGTAGATGTGAACAAGCAGAGTCGGGGCAGGGGAGGAGGAAAAGGAGAAGGAGAAGGAAGAGGAGGAGGAGTGGGGAATAGGTCGATACGGTAAACTATTGTCTGGCGGGTGAAGTGCTCATGAGAACCAGGCGGAAGAGAAGGCTTCACGTGCATAGCAGTCACCAATTTCGTACGAAATCCGAAGACTCACGTCACTTCACGTGGTTAAGAAACCTGCATCTCTGTTCACATTTTT
>Ga0157364_1004303_pt1 | contig 14173 bp, 8 predicted proteins | sample AttsexASBM2_FD_111476 | JGI IMG/M metagenome (GOLD analysis project Ga0157364, IMG submission 111476) | Fungus gardens microbial communities from leaf cutter ant in Ribeirão Preto, State of São Paulo, Brazil - Atta sexdens ASBM2 | ecosystem: Host-associated > Fungi > Mycelium > Unclassified ... | reverse complement strand
TCTGCCTCTCCTGTACACCCCTTCCACCTTACCAAATACTTTGATTTGCTCCTCATATATTTTTATTCAATATTTTTTCAGTCTCAAACTCCTTTTCTTCTTCAATCTCTACTAGTGGTAGTGGTACCAATTTTTACTCTGCTATTTGTTCCTTGTATAGTATCACCCTACTCATATTTACTACTAGATGGATCTCTAGAGTTAGCTCTACTGTATTTTTTTTTTCAAATCAACAACTTATTACATGGAATGCAGTGGTAGATTGTGGTATTTACAATGTAGATACTTGAATAACAAAAGAAAGAAAGAAAAGGAACAGGAAAAGGAAAGGAAAAATAGAAGGAAAGGAGACTATAGGCAATATCATTTTACACTAAGTAAAATAATAATAGTGAAACCACTATTCAGTGATTTCTTCATGAAAGGATAATACTCCTGAATTAAATTCAAGGAAAGTGATGAAGTCCTTCAAAGACTCCCTGGTGGGATTCCAGTATTTGTTATACCTCTTGCAGTTATGTATAATGTGATGTCTTAATTCAATTGGATAAACTCCACATGGACATTTGAAAGGTTCTCTGGGAAAAAACCTTAGATGATATTCATCTATAGGAGTATGATTTGTAATAGCTCTGATTGCTCATCCACATAGAGTGTTAGAGTGTCCAAAATGTTTGAGCCAAGTGTTATCTTTAGTATAAGTGGGTTTAGTAGGTAAATTATCATCATCAATTATGTTAGAATTGCAAAAAGTGGACTTAGTTTCATTTTATTTCTCTTCTTATTTTTATTTTTATTTTTATTTTTTATTTATTTTTTATTTTGGAACTTAAGGTTAGGGTTTAATGTAATATCACAAGTCACTGTCACAAACTGTCATGGTCACATCATCACACAATCATATGATATAATAGAAGATAGTAGAAGCTTCTGGAACAATGATGTCATAACAATGTATTTAATGTATGTTGGCCTTAAGACTTATACATGGTTATTTAGGGTAGGCTAAAGTAGTAGAGTGTGGATCATGAGTAATTAGTATATATAAGGTAGACAATCTTATACAAAATTCTCTATTGAGTTCTCCTATGTTAATCCTAATATAAGGTTTTTTTACTTGACCTATTGTAAAGTTTTGTAATTGTAACAGATTAGGTCTAAGAAATTATTCTCTTTGTAATCTGATACTTGAAATATCATTTGCTAATTTCATAGAATTGAGTCACATTCTTCTTTCTTGCTAAAATCCTATAATGATTTATAAGGAAAGATTAAGTCAATATTAAGTTATTTGGTCTCTTTGTCAATAGCCAAGTAAGAAAGCTATTTCAAAAATTGGACGAAATTGCATTCAGGGCGTCATCTAACTCTTCATCAACAATTGTTGTGTCAAATGCTAGTATCAAGAATCATGTCGCCACTTTAATATTGCACATTTATTCCTACAATAAACCTGTTATCAAAACACTGCACAAAGCTATCAATGTCACCACAACTGAAGCTGAACTTTTTGCTATATGTTGTGGAATAAATCAAGCAGTCACCAATCAAGATGTCAATCATATAGTGGTCATCACTGACTCTCTTCATACTGCCAAGAAGATATTTGACTCTTCTGTTCATCCTTATCAAATCCATTCAGCTGCTATTTCTCAGAAACTTAGGAAATTCTTTTCAAGGGATTCTCGTAACTGTATCGAATTTTGGGATTGCCTTAGTAAACAAAAGTGGCCATTACATTATTCAGTTGACAAAGACACCAAAAGTATGGTCTCTATGCTATCATTCCCATGTAATTCATCCTGGGATTTCTGTAGGAAAACAGAATGTAATGTGATACTTTCACAATAGAGAATGCTCTTTCAAGCATTGGACTCTAAAGGGAAAAATTTCCTTGACTTACTTGATAACAATATAAATCCTCTCGAACCTTCAAGTATTAAAGGGGTACCTTGACTGCAACAATTTGGTCATTCAAATTTGTTATGTGCTTGCTCATTAAGAGCTATCATGAATCATGCTCCAATAGGGGAATATCAAATAAGATTCTTCCCTAAAGAAGAATTCATGTGCCCATGCAGTAACTACCTAACTAAAACAAGATGACACATTCTACATGAATGTAAAATATTTAACAGCTATTGGAATCTGAGAAGGGATATGATAGCCCATTTCATGCTCTTTCTTCAATTTAACTCTAGTGCTTTTTCTTTTGAATAGTGCTTTTCATAAGTTCTACTTTGTATATAACTATATAGACATGACTTAGTATTTATCTTTAGTTTTTTTTTCCTTTTCCTTTTATTCTTATTCTTATTTTTCCTTTTTCATTTCATTTCATTTTCATTTTATTTTCACATGTTGATTCAGTCTTAATGTAAGTAGTTACAAAGTAGCTACCACGGTCTGCCAGCATGCTCCATGTAATAAATTGCTGATTTAAAAAAAAGCTATTTAGCACTGCTAGAGAAATCCCAAAAAGTAATTGAATTGTTAGAGCTCTTGTTAAAGAATACTCTAAGATCCTGAGATATAGTGATGGAATGTATCATAAAATAAACTACTTACTTATTTGTGATATCTGAACCTTGGATGCACTCTCAGAGGTTTGGGGAGTGATTCAGAAGTTCAATAATGATAACAATGATGATTAAGGTTAATACAGATAATAAAGGATAAAGATGAATGTTGTTAAGTTTAAGGTCTGATCCTCAGATATATACAAAAGAGTAATGGTCTGTATGTAAGCTGTTTTAATCACATGGTCAAAACTTGTATCTGATAGGAGCTGTCATCTGTTATAGCAGCTGTCAGGCTAATTTTAGAAGGTAACTAATTATGTCACTACATTGATATGCTTGTATCTCTATGAATACTTATTGTTATGTAATATACCATATATCATCAGAAACTGTTTAATGAGCACTTTCCAATGCAAGTTTGATCATGTGAATCCATCCAGCTGTTCTTGAGATATTGGCAAACAAAGCTTTTACAGTTATTGATGACCTAATATCTTGGTTGTTTGTTGTTACTTTTGTACATCCCATATATGTGCAGATAGCCCTCATTTGGGGCTTTACAGCACAACTTAGCTTGTGAAAATCAGTCTACTGATTGTAGAGATACAAACTGAATAAAGTTTGTGACAGAATGTAGTTGATATGGGTGGGAAGACAGATCAAAGATATATCTTGCACCATGTATAGTATCAGTAATGATGATGATATTTTCAGCATTTGGGACCTGAACAGCCTGATTGATTTCACATCTAATTGAAAACAATTCTACCTTAGTGGAAGTGACATTTATTGTATAATGGATTGTTTTGGCTAAAATGTTTTGACCAGAGTGAATGTGCAATATCAAAGTTGCAATATTATTCTTGATGCTGGTATCAGAAATGATGAGAATAGTGTTTAGATTTGAGAGGGAGTTATCAAAAATTTTGTCAAGAGTATAAAGATAAGCATTCTTGACTTCTGTGTCTTTATGGTTTATTGTATGAAAAGAGAAAGGATCAGAGAAGTTATCTACTAATCAAAATCCAGGCAAAAGTTCTTTATAAAGTCTATTGAAGGATAAGAAAAATTTATTTAAACAATTGTTGGTATCCACAATTGAACTCTTGATTTTTGATGTTGTTTGGATGTCAAGTTACCTATTGATAAACAATAGGGTTTTGCCTTCTTCAAATGTTGATCATCCAAAAGTGAGGTAAGAGCATGTTGTTTAGATAAAGATACTATTCTCAAATGATGTTTTTCACTGACTTTGCTGATATAAAGGTATATAGGAATGAGGCCAGCTATAGCCTCAACTCCCTATGAAGATGAAGTGTGGAACACTTCTATAATCCATAGTGCTACTCTACATTGTATCTTTTTTAGTTTTTTGAGAGGATAAGAGAGAGGAGCTTCTTTGTAATGCCATAGTTGAAAACCATAGAGTACAATGGGTATAATGCATATTGTAAAGAAGTCATCTATGCAAGAGTAACAACTCCCTTGTAGAATTACCCAACATTTTCATGTGTTATGAATCAAAGCTCAAAGGGTTAAGCAATGAAACAACTCTTGTATTGAGTAACACAAGAGAACTCAATAGAGTTCCTAATACAAAGTAGTCTACCTTATATACTACTACTCATGGTCCATGCTAACTATGGTGCACCCTACCCTAAATGACCATGTGTATGACATGAGGCCAGCATGTATTGTCCATGCTGTTATGACGTTACTTTATTCTAGAACCTTCTACTTCCTTCTCCCAAGTCCCATGATCAGTTTTGTGACTACACCATCAACTTGTGACGGATGTGACAGTGTGACTGATAAACCCTAACCCAAGTTGTTCTAAAAATAGAAAAGAAAAGAAAAGAAAAGAAAAAATAAAATAAAGTGAAAAGTGAAAAATAAAAGTTAAGTCCATTGTCAACGATCTTGACATCATGCTCTTGAAGGTAGATAGTGCTTTGTTAGAATGGAAATGAATATGTTGATGAAAAGAGAGTTTTCTGTCAAAGATGAATCCAAGATATCTTTACTTGTCCTTTGGTTGTAAAATAGGTCCTCCTAATGGTTCTAAGCTCAGAGAAGGAAGATCAAAATTCTTTGTGGCCCTAGAAAAATGAAAAACCTCTGATTTGTTATGTTCAATTATAAGACCAAATTGTTCAAAAAGAAATCATTGTCCACAAAAGAAAGAGTAGAAACAGAAATAGTAGATAAAAATTTTTAAGATCTTTTTTTGAAAATAAGAGCAATATAGAGTGCAAATAATATAAGGAAAAGGGCAGATGTTACAAACTCAAGAACTTAGTGTTGTTCAAGGGAAAGAACCTTGTATAGGATTACACAAGAGAACTCAATAGAGAACTCCATACAGAAATATCTACCTTATACTAAACTACAATGGTCCATGCTACTACTTCTCTAGCCTACTCTAAAGACCATGTGTCTGCTTTAAGGCTAACATGTGTACTACATATTATTATGATATCCTCTATCTAGAACCTTTTACATCCTTCTCTGTGACCTCATGACTTGTGACAGTGTGATCTGATGTGACTGGTGTGTGACAGTATGATCTTTGTCACTTTAATCCTAACTCTAAGTTCAAAATAGAAAAATAAATCAAAAGAAAAATGAAAAAGAAATATTAAATGAAAAAACTAGTATCCAGGCTTCATATATCTGACAGCAGAACCTTGACTCATACCTATATCTGTCCTAAAGAAAGGAGTGACAAAGTTATTTTATATATACTGGGTTTTTGTTAATTAAATAATTAGAAAAGAAAAGAGAAATTCTTGAGTTAGATTTAACTTTGTCCAAAATCAACAGAAGGAATTGATGGTTGAGTGATGGGAAAAATTGAGCTATGTCAAAAGCAAAAGTACTTATATAAAGACCTTTAATCTATTTTATATAAATTATATGAGTTAGATATAAGCTTGGATTTAGGGTAGAACATTGTTTCAATTTTTTTAATTGGTTTGGATGAACAAAATTGGAAGCAATCAAATTGATTTGAAGCCTTTTGCTAATGACTTTCTTCATAAGTTTTCCAAGCATGTTCAAAAGAAGAATAGGATAAAAAGTCTTTAGAGAGTCATATGCTAGTTTGTTTGGTTTGAAGATAATAATTGATATTGATCTATTGAAATATGAGAGCTAAAAGCTGAGATTGATACATATATTAGCAATGTTGACAAATTTTGTGATACAATTATTGTTGGTTACCAGAATTTTAAGATAACTCTATAATATATGATCAGGTCCTAGGATGAACAAGCTACTGTATTTTTTAACAGTATTAGTAAATTATGCCTTGGAAAAAGATGGCTACTTAGATAAAGGTTTTGATAGGACTTTATCAAGTAAATGTAAATTAGTATGTCAATCTTGAGCTGAATTAAAGGTTTGATAAAGAGCTTGCTGTTACAATTGATATCTCAAAAATACAACATGGAGAAGAGTCAAGGGTAATGATGATATGATCGGCTATGCCAAAGTAGTCTCAGTCAGTGCCTCATGTAGTAGGTGCTCCAATCTTACTTTCTCCTTATGTATTATAACTTGTTTTCCTTATGAACTTCAACCTGATTCCTCATGTCTTGTATGTATATATAGTATAAATACTATCCTGTATCCTTACACTTTACTACTTCTATAACATCTCTTATCTCCTCTCAAGTCTTTGTCTAAGTGCAACCTGAGCTCATAGCTAAGGTCATAATACTTGCCAAAGATCTTTTAATTCAATACATGGGTACCCATTGAGTTGAATGACTTCTATGGCTGGAAATTTGTATTTATTAACCCAGTTCATAAGGTCCCAAGGTCTCTTGTTTCTTGATATAATTTCTTGAATTTCATATTGAAAAATGATCTTTTTGTTCTCTTGACTGTTCCTTTGAATATTTTCCAGTCCAAACTTGACTTGGATAAGTAATATATGTTTAATTTTCTACTATACTCTTTGTTTCATCATACTTTAGAATGTTTAGTGGTTTTGACATATTTAGAATACTTATTCCAAAGATTCTCTGAAATAGCCACAAATTCTTGTACTATTCTTTCCAGTGATTTACTATCAGAGATGTTGGTAACATCAATATTACCTACTATTTTCATAAGTTCATTGATGAAACCTTTCTCTTCCACACTATTTTTGATGATGGTTCATTGTTTATCTTGAATAAATTCCTTGCTGATAATGATATTGACTGTTAAAGGGGCATAGTCAAAAGAACTTCATAAATCAGGTAAAATAGAATAGATGTCAATTTCTTCTGAGTTGACCCAAAGAAACATTAAATCAATCACTGAATTGGATTTATTAGGATTATTAGTGTATTAAGTTGAAACTTGAATAATGAGCATAAATAGCCTTAGATTAAATGAGTTAGCAATTTCTATAAGAGTGTTAATATGTACTGAGTGGTAAGGATATGACAGGTTCCAGCTATTATTCTTAATGTTAAAATCTCCTGTCATAATAAAGACATTGCTAAGGTTAACCTCAATATCCTTTAGATATTTTAAGACATTCTACTGATTGTTGAAATAAATGTTAATAATGAAACAAATAATGCCATTATTAAAGAAAGAAATGAGATTAATATCTCTGTGATTCATAATATTCTTCCTAAGCAAAAAATATAATTGAAAGAGTCTAATGTTGATGTATGTAATGACTCTAGTATTAGAATCATAAATGTTGGACTTAGTTTATTTTTATTTTCCTTCTCATTTTTATTTTATTTTCTATTTATTTCTTATTTTGAGACTTAGAGTTAGGATTAGTGTAATATTATAGGTCACTGTCATAACTATCACACAATCACATGATACAAAGAAGGTCACAGAAGATTCTGAAACAAATAACATTATATAGCATGATAAAAATATGTCAGCCTTATAAAAAGAATATGTACTTTAGAGTAGAATAGTTGTAGTGTGCATATAGACTATAGTCTGTGGTATATAAGGTATACTATTTTGTACTTAGAACTCCATTGAGTTCTCTTATGATTACTCAATCTAAAGTTGTTCTTTGGTCTAACTTTTTGGACTTAAGATTATAACATCTAAAGTGTTCATTTTTGTCAATTGATTGTCTTGAAAAAATGATTCATAAAGAGTGATTGGGGGCACCAACAATTTTCTCACTCTCTTTAGATGATGAACTAGATATGGTCTGGATGATAGACCAAGGAGGTTCTTGAATAAATATGATGTCAATTTTTTTGTTGTTTTCTAAGATAAGATTAGTAAGGAGACAGTTCTTATAAACATTCTGCAAAGAAAATTTGAGATTTTTTAGGTTTATTGTTTTGACCTGCTTACACTTGAGTAAATTAAATTAGCCCTGATTTTTAGAGCTCCTGAGACTTCTTGCTATACTAGTCATGGTTGAACTTATGTTTTCAGAACAGACAATTGTAGCTGTTTGCTTGGTGGTTGCTTTTGTAGTTAATGCATTTGAACAAATACAAACAAGGTTCCTTTTTCAGAGTTTTGAGTCTAAATAGGTTTGTTTTGAAGTTGGCTTTGTAATACTAGGCCATATTTCTATGATTCTCCAGTTTTGTATGGCTTATTGCACTTCAGGTATTTGGCTCTATATGTATGATATGCAAATATAGTATGGCCTCACTTTTAGCAATTTTTGCACTGGAAGACACTGGGATTCATGTTGGTATCACAGATGGTAGCAATGTGACTGCCAATGTTGAAGCATCTATTAATAAGCATTTTTGCATTTGAGCTGTTCTGGGAATCACAAATATCAATCTAGATGACTGATATATCCACTTTTGGAGAGGCTTTAATAATATGTGGTCATAATACTAAGATTATGCTGTTGAAAATGTGATTTGATTTAATAATGCTTTCAATGATATCAGATGAGATGGAAAGATTGGTATCTTTGACAAAGTAGGGGATACTAAGGATTTTTAAGTAGGATTTAGATTGTGGGAGCCTTAGGCTTATGATATTATTTGAGTCAATATTGTTGAGATCTTTCACATATTTCTTGATGATGTTCAAGTTAGAAATTATAGCTACTTTGTTGGTGGTTATGAGTAGTCCCTTATTATCAGAACAAATAAAGTTAATAAAAATTTCAGATTTAACTCCCTTTCAGAGTCTGTTAACATTGGATACATAGATGTTTGCTTTTGCTATCACTATTTCAGCATTATTTGATTTTATAGGAATGATAATTTGTTTTCTTGATGGACTTTTGGTAGTTATATTAAGCTTTGGTTTGAATTTTTGGCCCAAGTTGTTCATGACTTTATGAATTTCTGAAACTTTGTCAGTAGAGAGCTTTGGAAAAATATCCTTTATTTTGACAATATTGTTAATATCACTCTTAGATGCTTGAGTATAAGAATGTTTTTTGACTGCAAATTAGTTAACAAAATTTGGTTTTTCTTGAAAAAATTTGATTTTTCCAGGATTTTCTTGCTCAGTCTAAGAGGAATAAAAGAAGGGATTTCAGAAATATTTGTTTGCTTTCCTTTTTGTAGAATGCTAGGATTAGAGGTCTTTGTAGATTTAGATAGTGTTTTATTGAATTGAGATGAAACACATTGTCTGAAAGATTTTTGATTCTTGTTGGCAGTCAACTTGTCCCACCCAGCTTCATAGATGGCTGATAAGAATTCACAAGTGACAAAGCCAAACTCAGAAATTTGGGAAATATATATTTTTATTTTGTCCTCTAATTTACATTGTTTGGTGAAGATTGCCATTTTAAGTAGCAAGCACATGATGTTCTTGGTGTTTTATTCTAAATACTCATTTATACTAAAAAGAAAAACTGGGCAGAAGTAGCCATCCCACAGCTGTGGGTCCACAGGTTGGTTAACAGCATAAGGGATTAAGAATGGTTCAACTCCTTGGGGAATGATCAGATGATTCTTGTCCTCAACTTAAAGTAAACACATGTTGACAGTTTTACTAGTATGTAGAATATGTATAGGTTCATTCTTTGGTGTTATATTCATAGAAATATTCTCTTCCTCTTTTACTGTTGTATATAAAAGAGATAATAATTGAGAACTTTTATTATCTATCTATTCAGCTCATATAAAAATATTAGCCTAAGCTTAGACTTTTTCTGTATAATCCATAGACAATGCATTGGAGTGTATAGATAATTCTCTAAAACAATTAGAGCTTAAGAATAATGACTGACCTCTAGTTATATTTATATTGATATATATTTGTAGATGTATAAAAGATGTTATTTGGTTACTTTGACAGTTTACAGATAAGAAAAGCAATGTATTCACTAAATCTCTACCAGTCACTACCATACAAGATGGTGGTATGAGAGAAAGAAGCATTGGTTGTAGCTCTACTATATTCATTGACACTATTATCAGAGGTTTGTCTTTCTAAATCTTAACTCTGAATTAAAGATGATTAAGACAAATAGACTTAAGTTTTGTACTTATACTTTGGGTTTCTGTTCTATCTCTCATTTCAGTTTAGTCTATTTTTGATTTTCATTATTTTTATTTTATTTCTCTTTTATTTTATTCTATTTTATTATATTAGAAACTTAAGATTAGAGTTTAATATAACATTATATATGACTGTCACAAAATCTGTGGCAATGTGTCATACATGTCACAGTCACAGTCACAGAAGGTTCTGAAATAATAATTATCAAAATTAAAGATAGTAAACTCTGTTTATTTTTATTTTTTATTTTTATTTTATTGGAACTTAGAAATAGAAATTAGTGTGATGAATATGTCACAAGTGTCACAGAATGGTCATATGTGTCACAGTTACAAGTCATACTATTATATAATACAGAGAAGATTGTAAAAGGTTTTGAAACAGATAATATTATATAATATAGTTATAGTATGTTAGCCTTATGGAAAGTATATAAACTTTAGAGTAGATTAGTTATAGTATGTACACAGACCATAGTCTGTGGTATATAAGATAGATTAGTTTGTAATAGAAACTTGATTGAGTTTTTTTATATTAATCCAATACAAAGTTTCTCTTTTACCTTAACACTTTGAGGTTTATGTCAAAGCTGAAAGCAATGGACTTAACTTATTTTCATTTTCTTTCTTATTTTTTATCTTAGAACTTAGAATTAGGGTTATATGTAATATTACTGTTATACTGTAATACATCAGTCATAGTCACACAATTATATATCACAATAGAAGAGCATAAAAGGTTTTAGAAGGATAATATTATATAGCATATTTAACATATATTGACCTTAAGGAAAATATATGATTATTTAGGGTAAGCTAAAGTAGTAGAGCATAGACCATGGGCTTTTAGTATATAAAATAGATAATCTTGTACTAAGTTCTCTATCAAGTTCTCTTGTGTAAACCCTATATAAGGTTTCTTTTCTTGATCTACTCTAATGTTACAACTCAAAGACCTTAGGGTTAGTCAATAAGAAGAACCTTATATTAGGTTAATACAAGAGAACTCAATAGAGAACTATTTTACAGGATCGTCTACCTTATATACTAATGACTTGTGGTCTGTGCTATATATTTCTAGCCTATTCTAAAGAGCCATATGTATACCATAAGATTAATATATATTGTATACATTGTATGATATCATCCTTCCATATGTCTCGTAACTTGTGACTATTACTGTGACCATGTCATCTGATGTGACTGATGTGTGACAACATGATCTTGTCACTCTAGTCCTAACCCTAGTACTAAAAATAGAGAAATAGAAAGGAAAATCGAAAAGAAAATAAGATAAGAAAGAAAACAAGAAAAAGTTAAGTCCACTCTCTTTGGTTTTAATATCTAAGGTTTTGAGACCATAATAGTTTAAGTTATAACAATAATATTATACAATATGTTTATCATATGTTGACTTTATATACAATATATAGCCTTTAGAGTAGGTTAGATGTAGTTGCACACAGACCATCAGCCTAGTATATATATAGGTAGATATATTATACTAAGATGTTATAACTTAAGTCTCAAAGTTAAGACAAAAGCATACTCTTATATTAAGTAACATAAAAGAACTTGATAGAGTTCCTAGTACAAAGTATCTATCTTTATATATGTTAGATTAATAGTCCATGTTATACAATATTTAATCTATCTTCAAGACTATACATAATACACAAGGTTATGTTTGCTTTGTGGTAATGGTATAGTAGACTCATGGATAATATATGTAGTTTAAGGTAGGACTTGTAATAGTATAAGACAACTTAGTAACTCATTGACTGTTTAGATTAGTGGTTGTTATAAAAGTAGAACTCAACTCTCCTCAGGAAAACTATATCATGCAGTCTTCTTACTCTTACACTTTATTCATTCTTGATATACAACTAGTATGATCAATAACCACAAAATTCATATAGCTAGGTCCTATGCTTAAGAGGCAGTTAGCAGTCACTGGAAGGCTATTATGGACAGTGTTGGTTAGACTTAGGCTAACATCCAGATATGCTCCTTATTTAAGTGAGTAGTGCTATATATATACTTAGTATACTTGTTATTTTTATTTAGAGTAAAGATTTACTTCTTAAAGATAATAGCCAGTATTTATTAGAGCTAGTTAGTAAGGCAGAGTAGACAGGTAGTTAGTAGATAGTGTGAGGTCAGGTAATAAGAATATCAGCTAGCACTTATAGAGAAAATTTGTGAAACTTTTGGTTGTCAACACTATGGCAATAAAAACATATGATGGATTGAACATAGTTGAGTTGATGGAAGAATTGAGACAGAGAGAAGAAGTAATAAAGTTAACAGAAAAATTTGTGGGATCTTACACAATAAAAGAAACTGTATTAGCCAATACAATTAAGTTGAAACTACTAGAGTCAATAGGAATTCATCTGGTAATAAATATAAGCAGAGTAGTAAGATATAAAGGACTAGTGAAGGGGCAGAAAGTGGAAGAACCAGAACCAATAAAGGTAGATGGAGTAAAAGAATGGAAGATGGCAAGAATCATTAATAAGAGAGTGGAGCAAGAATGTGTAGACTTGGAAAATGCAAAAGAGGCAGTGACAGAGTTTAAAGGGAGGATAAGTATGAGATTAGAAGATGAGAAAAGTTAGAAATGGTAGAGGAAAATGACTTTAGAAGAAAAGAGTTACTGGAGGAAGTATATAGCAAAAATATTGTATGGATGGGATAATGGAAAGGTTGATGGAGCAGGCAATAAAACAGGTGAAAATGATATAAAAAATGCAGGAACAGATCAACAAGTTGAAAAAGCTGGAGAAAGAAAAAGAATGAAGAAAGAGGGTAGAAGAAAGAGAGCGGAGAAGGAGAGAGAGAGAGAAAGTATGAAAAGTTAGAAGAGAAAAAGAGAGTAGTGAGAGAGAAGGTAAAAGAAAAGAAGAGAATTGATGACAAATAGGAGAAGATTGAGGAGATGAGAATAGCAGAGGAGAGAGAAATAGAGAAATTTTGTTTGTGGAGTTTTTGAGCATATAGCCCATAATTGTAGGAATGGGAGGAATATTGAGGAGAACAGAAAAGCAGAAGTTGGGGACCAGAACATTGGCTCTCAAGTAATAAATTTGAGGTTCTAACAAATAGAGTGATGCAGATAGGAATTCTCAACAAAGAAAAGAAAGAGAAATTGTTGAGAGAGGTAATGGTTAAGATAGGATTGAAGCAGAAAGATGAAGAAGATGGGATTGCAGTAGAAGCATTACTAGATAGTAGAGTGACAGGTTGGTGATGAGTTCAGAGTTTACAAAGAAGCGCAAGTTTAAGATGAAAAGGCTGAATAGACCAATTTATGTGAGGAATATAGATAGTATCTTTAATCATGAAGAACTGATTAAGCATATGGTGGAGGTAAAATTATTTTATAGAGGACATAGTGAGAGAACAGAAATTTATGTGGTAGGAGGTCAGAAGTGGAGTGTAATACTGGAAATGTCATGGCTAGTATCCTCTTTGAAATTGATAGGGAAAGTGAAAATGATGAGATGTCTGGTGTAAGTCTGGATAGACTTCACTTGACTCAAACACCAAATGCTGAGTGTTTAAAGCTGTATTAATGTAAGAGTAAGTAAGCATCACAGAGGAAACTGTAATCATTTATATAATATCTAATCAATAATATTACCAGACAAGAATAGAGGAAATATTGTTTAGTAAGGAAATTATACCAGAAGGCTGGAGCTAGATATGTTAAGTGGTAATCTCTAGAATTACATCTGAATGAGTGTGAAAAGCAATAGAAGACAAAACAAATGAAGCTTAGATAGCAAAAGCAGAAAGAAAAGAAATAAGTAAATAAAGAGATAAAGAGGAAAAGAATTTAAAAAACTAATGGTAGAAAAGGAGATGGAAATAGTAAGGTGTTGTAGCAACCACTCGCTGGAATGGCACTCGTAGTTTGCTTACTTCAGCAAAGCTCTCAGTCGGCTATCTAGTAGTGGGGATTACAAGAAAACTTGACAAGGAGCCCTTGCTGTATTGCTACCTTATTTATATAAGTTACAAGTGGTCCATGCTACAACAATATGTCTACCTCATGTCTACTCTGCAGTAACTGTGCAAGACTGTGCATCCTGCCCTAACATCCATGTGTCCTACATGTGGTAGCAATGTGGTGTACATGCTCCCTGACGTCATCGTCTAGGCTCTTCTAGCCTTGTAGACCCT
>Ga0157364_1004302_pt1 | contig 14177 bp, 7 predicted proteins | sample AttsexASBM2_FD_111476 | JGI IMG/M metagenome (GOLD analysis project Ga0157364, IMG submission 111476) | Fungus gardens microbial communities from leaf cutter ant in Ribeirão Preto, State of São Paulo, Brazil - Atta sexdens ASBM2 | ecosystem: Host-associated > Fungi > Mycelium > Unclassified ... | reverse complement strand
AGGGTGTTGCGCGGAAGTGACTCTAATTAAAGAGATATAATTGGCGGATGTACAAAGGCGAATAAGGTTCTTCATTCCGACGAAGTGTACTGTCGTCGATATTCCTATGCGGCGCCGCGCTTCTAATTAATCACTCTTTCGCACGGCATTAATATCCCTACGTTTTAAGAGAGAGAGAATCGCTGTATCATCCGCGTGCGAGAAACATTTTATTATACGGGCTGTTTGCCTTTGTACCTCGTAAAAATAGAGACTCTAGACAATTAAAATAATGAGTAAAGCTTGCGCTGGCAAAGAAATTCTTATAATGAATTTACTGCATGATAATTGTATATCTAAAATTAAACATCTAGAAAAAAATATTAAAGATAAATATATTAAATATAAAATTTTCTTTGTAAAAATATATATAGTTTGTGGAGCGGAATTATTGTTATTTCTTACGTACAAAATTCATATAAGTTGACAATGCTAATTTTTTAATATCAATTTTTTTTAAATATTCTCAAAACTTCTTGATTAATGATAAATATACTCTTAATGTTTAATATAATAAATAAATTCTAAATATAATAAATAAATTCTCCATATCGTCTATTATGATATTTGCGTATGAAACCATTATGATTCTTCAAAATCAGCCAGCAATGTGTACGTAAAGTATAAGAACGAAGCAGCATTTCTTTCGTTGCATATTGCAATCGTCGAAATATTATTTGAGTCGTTAAACATTACTGAAGAATGCTTTTAGCATTCCAGATATCCCTAGCTTGTTTGAGTTTCGAAGGTTATCGGCACGATCCGGGGCTAAGAACTGTCCTTAAATGTGCCGTAAACGAGCCTGCATGAAATAGAAGAAAGAGGCGACCGAGAGAGCAAGTCATTTCTAACTTTGTAAAGGTACCTCGCGCTTTGCCAGCCCGACCAGAGTCCAATAAAAACTTTACAGCCCCGTAATGAATGCAAGAAATAATTATCTCATGAATACATTAGTTTTAGTATCTCCCGACACGGACACGGCCCGTAAAAGCGGCATTGGATATCTTGACCTACGATTTCCAGTGCGTGCTCGCTTCCCTACGATCCTTAATCGCCACTCACTCGCCGCCCTTTTTCTCTTTCTCGCATGAGTCTAACCGTTCTTCCTTCCTTCCTCCTTTTCTCTTTCCTTTTTTTCTTTCTTTCTTTTTTACATACCGATATTTTTGAAGAAAAGCTGTAGTGAACATTAAACATTTTTTCTTGAGGGGTATTTCTGTTTTGTTAAAAATGAATGTATCATTCGTAATGAATAATAGACAAAAAATTGTCTTTTGGGAGAATATAATTTTGGTGTAATATCTTGGCATATTAATAATTACCAAAGTATCATGTCAAAATTTTTCTCATGTTCTCTATTTATTTAAATAACGCACGAGTAATGTAGAGATATCGCATGGGACATGCAGTTCAAGGAGCATCATCGATTTGTGGAAATTCTTTATGTGAATATCCTAACCGGGGTGGTGGAAGTGGGTGGCGGTTGAGGGTGATGTCAGTTAGGTAGGAGGGGAGGTGTGCGTCGGTGCTGTGGCATGGAGTGATTGATCGTCGCCTCGCGACACTCCCGTGTTCTCGTAGAGTGGATAAAGGGGTGGAAAAAGGAGTGGAAACCCTTTCACGCTTTCACGGATCAGTCACAGGATCACGTTTTCCGTGCCATCCTCTCGCCCCCTTGGTACACGGGACATGCATCACTCTGCCATCCACTTCTACTTTCCTGACTTGTGCGTTTGCTCGTGTCGATGTCGCGAAGATCGAATCTGCAAACTTTACGCGAAGGGAATGTCCCTCGAAGGGCGATTTATTGATCTCGCGATTATGATTTGTCGATATTAATTTTCGAGAGCTTTTACGTTTGCAACAAAACAGTCTAGATTAAACTAGCATGAGAATACAATAATCCGCATATAATACGTGAAAAGTCTTTTCGTTTTCTTGGCATATTAACAATAAGTTTTATATTTTAATGAGAACACTCCTCATTCTCGCGACTCCATTGGATTTATCATGTTTTTAAAAGAAAGATCTAAAGAAAATGTCGTCATCATTTACGAGGCGCATGCTTCATCGGAAGCGAACGGGTAGATGACGGTGGGTCATACATCAGACACCTAATTCCTCCTTTCGCTCGAGTGTTAACTCTTATATCTTATCCATTTAGAAGTTCCATTTGGCAGTGTCCACGCGGCCGACCGCCTTGTCATTTCCAAATTGACGAGCCACTATATGTCGCTGAAATTATCCGTTGGCGAAACCAACAACTTATCAAAGAGTTATTCGTGTACCACGTCTTAACTTTCTTAGTTGTGTTGACAGGTCCTGATTGAAATAAAGATACAAAAGAAAAACTATTATGTAACTCCAGAATTCTTAAAAGTTCTAAACATCTATTAGCTCATATAAGTTCTCATATAACATGGCTATCTAATTTTCTTTATTTAATTAGAAGTACGTTATCGCTATTGTTTAAATAAAGTGATTAACTTTATTATCATTGTATAATATTTTGCAATATTATACAAGAGTTTTGCAATTTTTTAATTAAAGGTGTACAATTTTTCTAATTAAAGATGTATAATTCAAAATCGATCGATAATGGCCTTTAGTCGAACGATGGCCTCGGTAAATCAACTATGAAGAATTGTGGGGATACAGGAGGAGAAATTGGATATTGCTGCTAAATATTTGAAAGACTTTCGATCCGTAGAATTTCCTTGATATCCCACGGGACGAGCTGCGTCTCGCAAGTTCCCCGGAAATCTCCCCATCCTTTGGTTTTGAGCGACCAATTAACAAAAAAGCTTTTTTTTTAGTGTCGTTTTACCGTATACCCATATGGGAAAGAGTGTACTGATATTGTGTCTTAAAATCGGGAAATTTTCTCATCTTTATTTCAAGATTTCCCAAGTTTATTCGACGGTCTAAAATCTCGGCAAATAAAAACATTACTCGATTGTTTCTTTGAAATTGTTATTTTCGTTCAAAATAAATTGATATAATATTTAGCTGTTATTTGTTACAATTATTAAATGGATAAAAAGGAAATGATGTAGAATTATGTAAATTTGTTATTATTAGAAATATAATAATTAGATAAAAGAAAGTATTTCTTTAAAATCATTTTTTAAAATTTGTACACATTAAAGTTTGTAAAGAATTAAAACAGTTCAATTTCAAGCGAATTGCTTTACGTTGACTCTCCTATCTTGATCGAAAGAGACGAGACGGTAGACCTGGCTCGGGGAATTTTAAAATTGAAGATTCTAGTCGAGAGACTAGGTGGAAGTACGATTCCCCTGGTTCGATCTTAGCTTGGATCGGGAGAATGTGTTTTTCCGCGCCCTCAAACACGTCACATGAATAAAAAATATCCTTCAAAGTTGCCAACCCCAGCATCTAGCAGTACGTATCGGAGTTCCTTGTAGCGGCCAATCGTAAGGAGGGTAGAATGTCGGAACACTGCATATCGGAGAAAATGGAAATCGAAAGAAAAAGGTCGTGTTATCGAGGTTCTTGCCATACCATAACTTCAAATGTCAGAAACAAATTTTGAAATTTTTATTTTTTCATAAATTCGTTTATAAATTTACCTTAAAATAATTATTTACTTCTATTTCTTTAAGTTTGCTGTTATATTAAATAATCTGCATATTTCAAGAAATGCCTGCAAGAAATTCAATGTTTATTGGATCATATTCAAACATATATTAAAAAAATCTGTATTAAAAAAATCAGTAAATATACAATAATCAAAGCAAACGATATGATTTTCTATATATGTATGTTTCTTTCAGAGCTAATTATTTTCTCTGCAATCTACTAGTTTCTTTATCGATTATCAGCAAACTATTGAGTCTGAAAGTTCGACGGGCAGAAATGGCAAAGACGGCGATTCGGTAGGTCGGCGTCGATAGCTTCTTCCTGCTGAAGCTAACCCTAATATATTGGATCGAGTTTACAGGGGGATGGAGTCACGTTGCGCGGAATAGAGCGGGTAGAGATCTGCGAAGGTAGGGGTTGCAAGGGGGTAGAAAGGTTACGGGTCATAAACCATCCTCAGTCGCTGAAATCGTTCTATATGCGAGTTCGTACATGTATGCGAGTGTATGTGCACGCGCGTATGTCCATCTACTTCCGTATCCGTACGGTAGCACGTGTGATTCTCGCGCAGTACGAAGCAGAAGTTGTTTACTGCCTTCTACGAACTTTTAAAGTAACGTAATCCAAGTGCGCGTTATACAGCATCGATCGATTCAATCGCAGAGTCGATGTGACATTTATTAATCTTATGAGATATCGATTTTGATAGAATGTATTTGACATTAGCAGAGAAACTACAAGATATGCGTGGTGCAATATTTGAAATGAGAACGTAAAATTAATATTTTTGTGAAATTTCGGTGGAAAAAAGGTCGAATTTCATTTATAAAATTGGTCTCAATAAACTCAGCAATAAACTCATTTTACCATTAATGGATATAGAATAATAGAAAGTATCTAATCATTTTTATGTTTTATATCTTTCCGCATATTTGTAATTATTGAATTATTATATGTAAAATATCTATATTATTATTAATTATTAATCAAGATAATTTGTATCTATCAGTTTGAGAATGACCTGTGAAAATACATTGCTGACAATTTAGGTTGAGAACCATGACGGGTGTGTAATATGAAGATAAGATGTCCCCCATGTTCCCATGTGCCAGGTTTCCCGATCAGGGATTATGTTGCCATCTACGTTGACCCACCCCTTGAAACGAAAACATCCCGTCGTAGTGCGCCGACCAGTCCAACCCCATTACCTTTCGTACTCTTACGTTCGTCATTTCTCGTGAATCTTCGTTTCTTATTCGTCGTAAACTCATTCGAGGGAAATGGGCAAGCATTCGTTTCTACTTTTCGAAATCACTTGCATTTTCCACCGAATTACCGAGATTACGTTACGTAATTTTAAAGACGATGCTTAGTCTCTTTTTGCATCCCTCCTGAAATTACTTGCATCCCTTGATGAATTATGGCAGCCCTCAGAAAACAGGATTATCGAATTTATATATTTATGTAATTTCGGGGGAATGATGCGCAAGATAGTACACTCATGATTTTTTTAACACAGCGCGTTTTACGTTCTAACGATGTACTTATACTTACGATCACGCGTCCTGTCTCTTATGTTATTTTACAGGGGTAGCTAAAGTACATTTTTATGAATCTATCAGATATATCTCGCAGTGCATTAAATTCCGCGGGATGTTTTTCGATCGAATCTTTTTATAGCCATGTTCGATCTCTCAAAATATCTATGTTTCGTTGTTTTGACAACGGCTAACATTTATATTTAATAACATTTGTGATAACTACAATAATATTCTGCTTAGAGTATTTTTAGAAAACACAGATGCTTCTAATTCAGTTTCAATCAAAATATAATAGCAAATTTTGTTATAGAAACATTTATTATTTATTAAATTCAAAGAAAACTGAAGTTATTTTATGAAAAGGATATTTCTTTTCCTAAACATCGCATATATTTGCGACATATATTATCATATATTATACATATACAATGGTTGCCAAAATATATAATTTTATGTATCGATCTGTTTTTTAGTTTATATTATAAGTCAATAAATTCTTATTATAATCAATTCAAGAACATGATATTAAAAAAATGATATATATAGTTAATATATTAATTAATTATTAAAATATATTAAATAGTATATATTTATTTGTACTAGATTTTTATATGCAAAGATTATTTAGCCGAGTAATACAATAAAATTATATCATTGACTGGAAACTTTTGGCAGTGATTGTATACATAATAAAAAATATCACAAATATACTTAAAATTATGATACTAATGCCAAGACTCGTTTGTTTTCACGAAATATTTTCTCGATTTTCTAGGGAAACACTTTTATTCCTTTTCATCTCTGATATAAGAAATCGTCAGCATTCCGAATGGTAAGTCCGGTGTCAGCCTAATGTATGTCCTGCATGGCGAGGGTGTGCTTGATTCATTTCACCCTCGGGGTCCGCACCGATGTAGCGGCGCGCAATTTGCTACGCATTTCAGGAGTCTTCCCGCTCAACTGGTGCACGCGAATCAAAAATCCACCCTGCAAAACTTTACACGGGCGTCATAAGCTGACGCACTTAATTTAAAGATCGTCCTAGCGTCGAAAAGTCTCAAAAGCGAGGGTCGTTCCCCTCATTTCTCTCTCTCTCTCTCTCTCTCTCTCTCTCTCTCTCTCTCTTTCTCTCTCTCTCTTCTTTTTTTCCGCAGTTCATGCAACTCTGCGGGGGAGGCTTTACAATCCGAGCATTCCGCTTTACAGTTCATTTCGCTTGCGGCGGTGCTTTTTTCCTCTTCATCAAATTATTTTGAACTCGTCGCTGGAAACATTCTTTGATTGTGCCCGGCATTTTCGAGGCGCCACGCCGTTCTTCACACGATTTTGATTGTATTAGAGACGCTCAATTCTTCTTCCCAATATGTCTGTACTCATTGATACCAATGCTATTCAGTATTTTCAATCGTTATTTATTAATTTTCATCTATCAAAATTGATTGCTGATTACTTTGCACATCTTTGACGTAGACAATCAATGTAACACTCATTTAATTAGGAGCATAATCACAAAAACACAATAAATAAAAGGAATATTCATTTACGCAATAAAGTAGAACGACGTCGTAATGTAATAAAATTAATCGAATAAGTTAAAATTTAAAAATCAAATGATGCTATTTCTTTAAACATGATTTTTATTCAATACTCAATTAATATAGATGTATAGATTTTATTAATCCATCAATCTCGCAACATTTTATGGTTTCAATCAACTTTGTCATCATTGACATAAGATTTGAAATGCCATCACGACAGGGTGAGAAAGAGAAAGAAAGAGAGAGAGAGAGAGAGAGAGAGAGAGAGAGAATCGCAGCTGCGTAGGCATGTGGCAAATTGCCGAGATACTCGCTAGAAGGAAATCGTTCACGGAGGTGGAAGCGTCTCTCAAAGGACGAAGTGGACCAGTAGGAAGGGCGAAGCAGAGGAAAGGACGATGTACATCGCGGCGGTAGGAAGAAACGATACGACGCGAGGCGAGATGGAAGGTAGAGGCGGCCGGTAATCTGTGATTCAAAGAGAGCGATCCATCTTGCAACATGCCAGGATTCAATCGGCGGCATTTGTTTGTGAAATCAGTCCCGAAGGACTCTCCCTGTCGCTCCTCGTCTCCACCACGTCTCCTCCACGTCTTCTCCACGTACGATTCTCCGATTGTCTCCGAACTGCCACGACAAAACCCGCAGGACCGAAGACGTGAATAGAAAGCGCCGGATTTGTCTTATCGACGACGGAGTGTAGAAAGCGATTATTCTCATTCGTGACTACTGGAAATGGATGATATAGACAAATTTAGGTGCTTTACAACTATCGTCAGTTCTGTACGACGTGCGACGTGCTTACAATAAATGTTTAACATGTCTATCTGAACATCTCTATCTGAAAATAAAAATTAATAAAAAATTTATTTCTTGAAAGCTCACTTTCAAATAACTTTTCAAGAGCATTGCAGAAACATTGTGACGTCATTTGAAACAACATTTTCATCAGCGAGAGGCAAAGGAGCGCCGGCAGGGCGTGCCGCATGATCGACGCCAAGCACAGGGGGCTAATAAGGCCATATATATTTATTCAGCTAGTCGGGGGTGGATTTTATATCCCTGGTCAGGACTGGAGGACGGAAAGAGAACGAAGAGGCGAAGGGAAAAACGCCGTCGAGAGAGGAGAACGGTGCGGCTTAGCATTCGGAAAATACCGAGGATAGATTCGTGCGTCTGATCCGTGCCAGATCCTATAAAATGACCCTAGCACGATCGAGTGCCCGTCATGCCATGCCGTACCCGCGCCCCTGTAGTATCGCGCGCGAGAGAGGCTACCCCAGAAAATTATTGCTCTCCTTATACATTCGTTCGTACTGCTGAATTAGGACCGAGTCGAATAAACTTGTGCCCTTTAGATACGGGAAAGTAACGATAGACGAAAAAGAGAATGACACGTAAAATAGAAAAACGAGTCAAGGCTAAAATAGGAATAAGAGAAAAGAAAAGTATGCAGGATTTGTTTTGAAATTCCGTTAAAAAAAAAACAAATTTATGTGTAAAATCAAAAAAAAAATGAGAAAAATGATATTTAATCAATTCTTCGTAAAATTAATTTGATTTAAAATTTATAAAAATATCTATGAGAAATATATATATATATATATATATAGTATAAATGACGTTAACGAACATTGTAAATATCGAGTGCTTCATATCTGAAAAACTGCGAAATCTTATCAGTATAATTGCGATTGGGGAAAGATAATGTACGAAGAGCAATATGTTACATATCTTGAGCGTTCAAGTTGGTCTCGCAGCACGCGATCGCTGAATTATAAATACTGCGCATTAACCACAATTATCAGAAGAATAGTAACGGAATAACTTAATAAGCGGAATCATTCGGATATATATGCAACAGTGTTAACAGTGTTGGTACATACGCCAGGGTACATTACGCCAGATCCTCGAGCTCCAGCTTTCCAATATATTAGCAATTATTATAATATATTATACGCTCACGCGCACGTTTTTATAATAATTGCCACGGTTAAATCTAACGCCGCGCTACTATTGTTTGTATCTTAGATGGTTGCAATAAATCTGTTAAGCAATAAAGTTTGCCGTGAGTATCAGAGCGTTACTGGTTGATAACATGCTCCGATAATGGAAAGAACATATGTATATATTTTATATTTGCACATACATGTTTTATATATATACACGATAATGGAAATGAAGAAACTGAAAGAAATTTTCTTTTACGATTTTAATCATTACTTTGATATTCTATGCGCATATTAAATTTGTGTGTAATTTATCATGTTCTGTCAGAATAGAAAGCGATATCCCACTATCTAAATCATACTATTATTATTTTATTAAAATTATTCTACAGTAAAAACCGATAGTAGTAATAAAAAAAATTAATTTCATTAGTATTTCACATTTTTATTATGTATTTGCAAATAAGTAGTTGTAACAAAATACTCGCATGAGTATTAGTTTCCCATCTTACTCTTTCTGTCCGTAGTGATAATCGATAAATCTGTAACCTTGCGTCATTTGAGCCCCGGCGTTTGTGAAATGGCATGCGAGCAGCAACAAATTTCGCGGTTGTACTTTCCAAGCAAACCGCATAAACATCATGGAATACAGGGTCAAGGCTAACAAATCAGAAAAAGAATTATATCAAATAGGAGAAAACATATTACGGCGTAATCAGTAAATTAATATAGTAAATTTATTGCCTATCATCTTATTATTATTTCATTATTATCGAGAAATAATTTTAAAAACAGGGGCTTCTTCGTTACATAAATATAGTAATTTTCTGAGACATTTTCGAGATTCAGAGAAAACTGTTTGGAACAGACATGCCGCTTTGAGAGATTAAACATAATTTTATTGTAACATTTTACTTGCAGACTGGTTAGGCCAGTATGCACTCCCAGACATTCGCAACATGCTACTCATTAAGAAATAAACGGTTATTTGATGCGCTCGAGCAGCAATTATTTTATAGGTCCTCTTGAACCTCGTCCCCCTCCTGCCCTCTGTTAGTCGTGCATCAACTTGTTCTGTCGCGATTATTAAGAGACGGTGAATGAATTCTTCGAAGGGTCTACCAGGGTAAAGCTATATATCGAACTCACCTAAAGTCATTTTGCCGCTAATGATTTTTGGATGCTTTCGCATGTCAGATATAGCTGCTAAAGGTATCGTCCAGTTGAATAATGGGCCCCAGAAGTGAGTGCTTAAAAAGTAGTTTATTTTCCATAAATTGCACTTTTAAGTAAGTGCTAAAATACGGAGTACAATAATCTCAAAAAAGGAACAAATGTATCACCAATGGTTTACATAATATTAGAAACTGAAGAATTATGAAAAGAAAATAACACACTGGAAAAAGAATCTGGTTGCATTAATTGGAATTCTATATAGATTCGATCACAAAATTACAAATCAGACACTTGCAGATAAATTTATCAAACATTTTAATCAAGATAAGAAAATCAATTACGATAATCAGAACTCTGATGATTAGAATGCATTTTGTTCATACTTCTTATTAATATAACCAGAATATTCTCAAGTCTTTTAATTGAGAAAATATTAATTGAGAAAATATTAATTTTACTCAATATTAAGTTTACTTTATATGTATATGTACAATATTTTTTAAATCAAAATTCATCATGAGTGAATATTACCTTAACAAATAATCTCTGGTTTCTTTAGTTAACAGATTTTTCGACAGTCGTTTAGACATGATGAACGAAGTCGGAATACGATATCAATGAGATTTTTAATTACATTCCACGCCACGAGATCGTATAGCGTGCAGCAAATCGGTTATATATTTGCATGTAACCTAAACGGCTCAGACACTGACAGTTCCAACTGAAAAGCGTCGAGATCAAGCAACGATAAAGCTGATATCAGGATTCATAGTTTATTTCCGTTACCGTGACTCGCTACACGATTTATCACAGGCACGCAATTCCGCTTATCATCCCGAGAATTTCTAATGGACGTAGATTTGCACCGCAATTTTCTCTTTGAATGTGAGTTTAATGCGATTGCACTGTCACATTGCTTAGATTTTTTTCAGCAATTAAATTTTAAAATGTAAAGACACTTTTGACAAACGCTGACGATAAGCGAGATGACATTATCACGACATTAACGAGAAAAGATTATAAATCATTTTCCGAGACGAAGTAACGCGTTTCATACTTTAGTTCAAAGTGATTTTTTTTAACTAATGCGCGTCTTTTATGACAGTTGCCACACTACGTGTGATCTTTATAGTTAGATCTGTGATTATTGTAAATATTAACTACCATCTGAATCAGAAAACCGGATTTTCAAGTTGAGATTTTTTGCGTTGCTGTTTACTCGGTTTACAAGTCTCACTAGATATAATTTCATAGTATAACTAGTTATCTGTGTATGAAGGTTGTCTGCTTATCGCCACATACTATTATATTTATCTACAAAATAAGAAGCATTTATTATGTACATAATAGATATTGCATTTATCAATGATGAAATATTTAAATGTATGCAAACAAATCTTATTACCGATCTATGCATATGTTTGAATATTTGATAATTCATTTGATAATCCATTTGTTAATCCACGTATACATTGTGATAAAATGCATTACAAACTGTCAATATTTAATCCATATATTTTGAATAATTTAATATATAATTAATAATAAATTTAATATATAATTAATAATAAAATGTCTTTAAAGAAATTATATACTCTCAGCAGAAATATACATATAATAATTTCTTAATACAATGGAGTATATTTTTCATTAATGAGCAGTATTTTTTTTACATACCACTCAGCTAGCTAACTTTTCTCATCGATCGATTACTAGACAAATTGCACCAATCTATCTTTTCTCATGACCCTTGACTAATCGTTGATCGATTTGCATAACAGTTTGTACGCATATTTATCATGATTCTAGTACATTTTTTTATTTTTTGGATAGAGCCATCCCCTCCATCATAAATGCACAGGTTATTATTTCGCGCGTATAATATTGATGGCGCTATGAATGTTGCATGGAGGGGTACACGGCGTCCTGAACGCGACTCAACGGGGGTGGAAACCAGCTCGCGTATAGGGGGTTGAAACGGGAGATGCTGGGGGACGCATGCGCTGTCACAGGAATAGTATTATTGATCTAAGAAGGGGATGGACTGTGGGACCCTCGAAGACCAGCAGTGTGTCGAGGCGATCCTGGCACCCTCAGCCTGACAATATTTCAAGTTCGATAACCGATCATGATCGCTTTTGTTTCAGAATAATTTTTTTCTTTGCAGTACTAATAGACTGCACAATTTTATATAAATTTAGAAATCAATCTTCTTGTTTAAGTATTATATTACAGTGATATGCATTTAAACTTAAGTTTTTTTTTCAATATAATTATACGTTATTTTATTTTAAAAATCGTTATAAAATTTAAAAACATTAATAATATTAATTAACTTACATAACTCATTTAATATGTAACATAATTTTATTTTGTAACTATATCCATAATGATAAAATATTTTTACATTTGCATAAATTGCGAAAATCAATAGTCCTTTATTTATTGTTTCATATTTATGTTTTTTTTTTAACTTTGTAAATCTCATATTAAATTCTTACATTAATACGTACAAGTTACGTTTTTTATTTAAATGAATGAAATTTTCCTATATTTGTGTAGTTAAAGAAAATTAGAAAAATTCTTTTCTTTTTATTTTACCGTGTATCCAATTTTCAATCTCGATTATATATCGAGTGCCCTGGCGAGCGCCCGGTATGTACGTACCTAAAATCGACTATGTTTCCTGCATATGCATTCCCGTATGTAGCATTCGCACGAGTATCTCTCTCCCTTTTCGAAGCAAATCCTTATCCCGCGGTCCCTAGGTCCCCCAGACCACCATCCGAGGCACTCAAGAGTATTGTCACTATTTTCCGTCTCGCGTATTACGCCGTGCTGCATTTTGCGATTCTCCCGGAATGTCATTTACACGCGACGTTCCCTTTGACGTGTATCAATATTTATTCTAGTTTCTCAGCCGCTCTCCGAGAATTTTCCGAGGTCGTTACATTTATAACGTTTGACTTCTTGTATTTCAAGAACATAAAGATAGATACTTATAGACTTGAGTATAATATTATCCAAAACGCAAACGATAATGGAAGAAAACGTTACTTTCAGTGTGTAATGAATAGTTAGAAAATTTTTTTCATTAATTGGTTTATAAAATAAATAGCTTATAAAAATAGTATTAAATTAAATTAACAAAAAATATGATACAATTTTTTCTCACGTTTTCAGTTTTTGATTATACAAACATAGAAAAATTTTATTCATTTAAATAAAAAACGTGACCTGTGCGTGTTAACGTAAAAATATTAATATGAGACTTATAAAGTTGAAAAAGATGTAAATATAAAACAAAATAAAAATGTTATTAATTATTTAGAAGAATTAGATATATTAAATATATTAAATTATTAATTTATATATCAGATAACTCATATGGATGTATCGCATTAGGGAAACACAATCATTTAAAGCTAGAAGAATTCATTAATTATACACGTAAAAACGATGAAGAGACCTCACTTTGTCGAAATGAAGTTTCGTTCTCTCGCATTGATCTTTACGAAGTATAAAGCAACAACGCACGATACATTCGCACGTATTTGATTTGTATTCGACTGGAGGAAATGGCACGGCCTCTTGCCTCTGATGTCTCTTGCTGACGCGCTCCGAAAAACCTTTTCTACTTTTCCGTCGTCGTTCCCGTTCGGTGGATCCCCTCGGCCAACGCTGATCTGAATGCGTCCTACGTATTTGCCAACACCCCCGCTACGCTCTTTTCAGAAAGAACTGTCGACAAGCACTCGCCACCCCCCGCACAGAACACGACTTTCATCCCTCTGCGAATAAAAAGTCGCGCGTTCACGTAAGCCCGACTCGTATTCGACGGAACCACCGTTGTCAAATCATCGTACATGAAAGCAACATGATTGTAAATTTAGAGCATTTTCTATTTATAGTTTGATTTTGATGGTTTTCTTTAAATAAAAATTAGAATAATAAATTAAATTCTACTAATTTAATTTATTATTCTTCTAGCATATACAGGATTTTCCATCTAATGTGAACATCTTTTATTTGCAGCGTAAGGTGGAATAAAAAATATGTTTAGGCAATTCCATTTAAAAATAATCTTCATATAGTCATAAAAATTCAATTTTTTCCATTTATTTATTAATTTATTTGTTATACTCTATCAGGCTGTCAACTTTTGTTTGAACATATTTGATTTTTCTACCTTGTCTTGCAAAAATATGTATATATAAAATATGTATAAGAGTCACGTTAATGATGATATGTATATATATATACACACACTATATATACGCATATATTATATATTATCATATTATTATTATTATTATATAATATTAAGTGTT
>Ga0157364_1004301_pt1 | contig 14179 bp, 4 predicted proteins | sample AttsexASBM2_FD_111476 | JGI IMG/M metagenome (GOLD analysis project Ga0157364, IMG submission 111476) | Fungus gardens microbial communities from leaf cutter ant in Ribeirão Preto, State of São Paulo, Brazil - Atta sexdens ASBM2 | ecosystem: Host-associated > Fungi > Mycelium > Unclassified ... | reverse complement strand
TGTGTGTGTGTGTGTGTGTGTGTGTGTGTGTGTGTGTAGTGAGGGACGAAAGTTCCAGAATGGCTAAATACGAGGGGGTAACTACTTAATGTAATCGTGGAACAGAGTTCCTCGAAATTTATAAAATTCATGTGAAATTTCTAGATATAATCCGATAATTACATATGCAACTATGAGAAAGTATTATATAATATTAAATAAAATTGTATATTTTACCAAATGACTTTATATATAGTGAAAAAAATTATTTGTCAGATGAAACCATATGAAATCAAATGAAATTATTTAATCTGTGGGACAATATTTCAGCTAATGATTATCCCCTCAGTTGAATGTCTCGGTAAGTATGCATTTTTAGAAAAATGTTTTCAACAAAAAGTTCTTTTCTGAGGTTTTAAAAGATCTATTTACTCGGTTTGATCTCGGGTGATGGTCGCCAAATTCAAATTCATAAGTTCAGTAAATCTTTTTAAATCCTACAACTTTTTGTTGGAAACTTTTTTTTCTAAAAAATGCATATTTTTCGAGATGTTTAGCCGTTCCGAGACTTTTGCCCTTTACTATATATATATTTATATGTAGTTGAGAAAATATAGCAAGTCTATAAAAATATATACTTATCACATGGCCGTTTTATGAAAGATTTAATGAGCCTTTATATCTATGTTTATCCAATTTAAAAGTCAAACTTACTCTGAATCCTAAGAGACTGAGATGATGATATTTATACATGAGGATATAAAATGGCGTCGTTTCATATATTTCTACCCCTACGATTCGCAGTGTTTCGATAAAATCAAGCGATACGACCGGTAGCGAAGTTAGGTAAGGACTGACTTCCATGCGCTTTTCCATTTCGGCATATAAGCGCGTCATAAATTTGGTGTCGGCCAGCAGCCGCTGGCGGTTGTTTTATGCTCTCCGAGCAGGAACTTGGCCGGGTAATTCTGCAATGCGGTTGAAAGCGCCATCCCGCCTTGCCGCCCGCGTCCTTTCCGGTCCAGCTCCTTTTCTGCCCTTTTTACGCACGTCCTAACGCCGAGTATGACCGAGAATTACGCGCTCGCGTCGAAACGCATCATTGCGTCTTAGCATGGTAAAACCTGAAGGTTGACGTCAGGACGAAGTCAAAGGAAATAACTAACTTCTTCGAAGTACATCAAAGAATTTGTGCGATTTACGTTGTCATACATTTATCATATTGCTCCCTTAGGCTTTACTTTAAAAATGACATAACTCAAAAAACGTGATTTTTGATATTATCATGGATGAAAAGTAAATATCATTATAAATTTACTCTTTGTCGACTTTTGGGCGCATTCAGATTCTCAAACAAGTATAATTCACGGGTAGTTTACGTCTCGTAAACGCAGCATTAATTTGCATCTATCTGTATTAATTTTTTCTGCGTGTGCGTGAGATCCATGGACAGATGCAAACAAAAGTTTTCTCTCACTGGCAGGAGTAGGAGTAGTGTGTCCCATCGAGAGTGTGTCCCTAAACTGTGGAATCTAAATCTTTTGGATGATAGGGAGTTTTCGCAATCCGTGTATCCAGATACGTATCCGGTGAACGCTAAAGTCACGTTATTTAGTAGAAAGTCGAATTACGCATGCTCAGTTCGATTTTCCACTAAATAAATGTGACTTTAGCATTCATCATATATTGATACACGGTATTACAAAAACCCTATTCCTTGCGGATGTACTATATTAAAGTAACAAAATTATATCTTAAAATAATAAAATTAGCGATTACAGATAATCATATTTATTGTAATAGCTCAATAAAGTTAATATAGCAAAGATAATTTTCTATGAAAATCAATCCAACGTATATAGATCAAAATTTTTAACAAAATATGCTAGCTAAGATGACACGTAATGTTGTTGTAAAAAAACTTGTTACATTTTTATTGTAGCAAAGAATTAATTAAATTAGCATACTAATAATTGCTCACAGACATAATTTCTTTATTGAACCAACCAAATTTTCCTAGTTCGATATTGAACTCGTGCAACAAACTATAGCTTGTTGTATAATTGAATTTTCCAATGTATTTTTTTTTGTAATATTATAATTTTAAATGGTTGATTTAAAAGTTATCAAAGTAACACTAATTATTTTATGCTTACCTTAAAAATCTTTTTAGTGTGCTTTTTTAAACTATTTACACTTGTTTCATATTTTTTTACATGTATTTTATTACATGTATTTTTTATATTATTTATATGTACACATATTCCTACGTTCCTATAATTGAAGTACAGATATATTGAAGATATATTACTTGGCGATGTATACATTGCCAAGAAATCTAATTATGTTCAGAATTCGATTCAACGTATCTATTTTTAGTATATAGCCATACGGGAACGAACGAAATTAAGTTGAATACCATCCATCAACGCAATTCTCACTCAGGCGAAGTCCCGTGGCGATTCTCGCGATCGAGTTTCGATATTCCCATTCGCGGGGGTCCCAAAATTGCCCTAATTCGCGAGATTCCAGGTAACAATGGTAACCGTGACATGCGGAGTTAACTTGAAGGTTAATTACACCAGGATTCGAACGTAGCCGGCGCGGAGCGGCGCCCCAAAGAATTTCCAGATCCGGCGAAACGAAGAGGGCAAAGTGTTAATTTATGCGTTAGTCTCATGCCTGGCATACAACTGCGGACGGGCGTGGATTTGGGGGCGCGACGTGAAAGCTACCGCGGGGAAAACGGTGGTAATTCAGTGCGGTAAACTCGCAGCATACGGTATACAATATGCAGGTGAGAACGGGTCTCTTCCACCTGCCACCGCTTTTCCGTATATTTCAACCCTCTTCAACCCTTCTCTCTCTCTCTCTCTCTCTCTCTCTCCTGTTTTCTCTTTCGCCCACCCATTCTCACGCTACCAACGTCGTCCACTCCACTGCCCTTAATCATTGTGATCGCATTACACTGATGAATCCCGAATATCCCGTGCTATCCCCGAGCGTTGAATGCAGCTCCGTAAATTGCATTTTCTAAAAACGTCGCAATGACGATCCCGAGGGAGAAAATGCACCAGTTTTTTTTTTTTTTTACAAAGTTACATACATTAGTTAAAAAAATTTTGAATTTTACACTTCTGCTATTTTGATATCTCTTTCCAAAAATCGGTCGTAATTTCCCAAGCGTTTTGCGCATGAATAACGTTATCGCGATACGAATCTTCGGTCGTGTTGCAAACTGTGACGAGTATATACATATATGTGTGCACATGCATTAAAGTGTCTTTACATGTGCGAGAGATTTTGTAAAAAAGCTCTCAATGTCATATAAATAATGACGCATTCGACAAACTGTAGTAATGCTCGAAATTCCGATGAACATTTATTTGGGAAAAATAGGAGAGCCCTCGTTAGTCACAAAGTGAATTCTATGTGGTAAAGCTTGAAATTTAGCACTCCCATTCTTTGGCTATCTCTCCCCAAAATCGGTTATAATTTCGCGAGCGCTCTTTTGGTGGCAACGACCTTATCGTGTACTAAATTTCTCGTCGCATTGCGAACCATGACGAGTGCATGTGCACACGAAGGTGTGTGAACGCGGGAGGATGCTATGTACGTGCGGCACGTATGCGACCCACCACGCCATAATTACAACACCGTAGTTCTGTAATAGGATTTTCGATGGTTTCAACGCGAATTCCGGCACGTCGCGGCGAAGGAAAGCGATAGCAACGATACGACTCTTGCCATTGGTCACAAGAGCGATTGCAAATACGCGATTAGTCAATTAACGCAGCGCATTGCTTCTGTTTGTCTTTACATACCTGGATGTGAAATTATTATCTTGGTAAATTGAAGCACGCAAATGAAGCAAAAGTAGATTGAAACCATTATATGCGATGTAGCTCGACGAATTATATATAAGTGTGGTCATATTATATTTGATTACATGTGTGATTTGTCAGTAGTTTTATTTTGATTAGTCATAAAGTGATTTAATTAAGTGATAATTAGAATAAATTTACCTTATACCTTATGTCGTGATTTTTTTATGCCAGTTAAGTGTTATTACATCTTAAAAAAAGCGTCGTTTTAGCACTGCTATCTTTGCCATTAAATCAGCATGACTGAATTCATCGTTATCTTTTCGTAAGTTATCAACCGGATGGCGAGTCTTGTACCGAAATTAATCTCGTCCTTAATTAGCGTTAATATCGAAGTTTGGCGCTCGCGAAACGCGTGCAATTCGCACAAGTGCAGCGCGAACTTCGATAAAACTTCTCATTTATCGCACGATGCTGAAGTTATTGCAACTTTCTCAGGATATGAATAAAGAGTAATGTAGCGTTGCCTTCATCGCGAATACCGTTACCTTCGTATGTTCGCCCGGCGTGAAATACGATTTCATATTCGCAAAATGCAATCCCGGAACGCTTTAGAATGCAAAGCGTATATTCGCTGATTGAGAAGAACATTAACCGAAGAACATTAAGCTTTCTGTTGCTGAAATGTACAAATATTTGCGAGGAAATTATACACAATGACCGTGCATTTGAAAAAATGTAAAACTAACTACTGGCGTTGCAGACAATACAATATAACTTCTATATAATATTATTGAAAATGCATAATATAATAACAAACAGAAATTATAATAACAAACAGAAATTATTATATAACAGAAATTAAACAGCATATTGGAATAATATTAAATAATATGTCGATATGCAAAATAATATATTTGTTAAATATGTCTAAGATACATTTTATTTTGCTATTTACATTTTTACTATATTTTTATATTTGGAAGTGCAACACTGTTAAATATACACATAATATTATATATGTATATGACAAAAATTTTTATTGGATATTTTTATATTTAGAAGAAACACATTATATATATATATATATATATATATATATATATATATGTTTAAAATATTAATATTAACGATGTAAGGTAACGTTTTACATTGTAGGATTTACGGTAAATATATTTTGTGTAAAATTATCGGAAGAAGAAAATATACTTAACACTTAATATGAATATTATGCAAAAATATCACAAAAAATAAACACATAATAATTCTTTTTCAATTGAAACATCAAACATTAAGGAATGCAACGAGCAAATGTGTATATAGTTTTATTAATAAAAAAAGTAATAGCAAAGAAAATAAACCTCAATCACCTTATGCCGCTCTAATCGTAAGAGTGACACTGAAAGATAAATATATAATAGTCATGTTTCAGTTTAATGGACTAATCCAAGCGCATCATTTTAGTTAAATGATTCAAAAGATATCAAATTATCGCTGATATTTTTTGCACTACATCATCAGTCAAGTGATACGCAACTGCGCCGTTGCTCTATTTCGCAAAACCCGGTAACCGTGACCGAGATTGAGAGGCAGATTGCGCGAATTAATTGTCGACCATTCGAGCGTAATTAGCGCTAATTGCGAACTTTTCCCGTATGTGCGCGCGCTCAACGCTTACAATCGGAGAATGCAGTTGCAACTGCGAGGTTCCAGCCAAACTTCGAGCTTGCCGACTTTGCTTGCCGTAACTTTCCGAGAAAAGTGAAGAAAAAGAAAGCAGAAGAGCGAGTAAAAGTGGTTCGAAAAGAATAGTTAAAGGGACGAAGGAGACAATCTCTCATTGCGATGAGAGAAAACAGAAGAAGTAAAAATAAAAGTAAATACAATTTTTGTTAGCTATTTAACGTGACTCACAGTAATTATATGAACACGAATATTTTTCATTATTAAAGATCTTTCTGAGAAAGCAATGCGTGAAACAGGAAACGAACACTGAAAGAATATATCTATAGATTTAATTAACTGTGTATTTTACAGAATGCTATTTTTTTCAGTCAAATTTTAGCATTTATTCTTGCATTTTCACTCAAGCATTATTAAATTTTACAATTTATTTCTTTGATATTTGGGAAGGTATATATTTTTACTATATTGAGATACATTTCTACTTTGGAACGTTAAACTTATCAATAAAAGATTAGATGGGATAAAGTCAATTTGAGGGAAGATGCAAGATAAAAGACGTTTATTATTTTGAATCATCGAACAACTACGTCACTAGATACGTGGGGAGTCAGCACATCCCGTATATACACAAGAGCATCTATAAATGTATAATGCGCGCTTCGTACGACGTGGGGTGTTAAAGCGGGAACTGGCGAGTCGCCTTATGAATTTTAATGAGGTCGTATCGTCATGTGATAGGTATAAGGGTTGTCCCGAGTCGGGCTTCATACTTGCTGTCAAACAACCCTTAACCAAGCTACTGGTCGCCAGTTTCCATCGTCGCGACTATAATCTTACAAGTCGGAAGATGATCTGCGAGAAACGTTATGTTCTCATTTTAGAGCAGCGTTCTAAAACAGGAACATCGGACGTCACTTTAGACGAGCAGTAACTATTAAAGGTAAACTCGGAAACGACTTTAATTTTGATTGAATTGGTAAAAACAGAGACGAGAAGAGACTAAGAGGATTTTACCTCTTCGTAAATAAATGCCTGCAATTAATTATATAATACGTTTTGATGCAGGGACAAATTATTGAGCCGTCGTGCGGAACAGGTACTACAGTATTTTTCTTTAAATAGGTACTGCATATTGAATATTTCATAGCTTTTTAAATTTGCGGAACACTCAAAGAAATCAAGAAAACGAGGGAAGGGAGAAGTAGATGCAGACGAAAAGAATGGTTCGACTTTTCGGACCTCGCGCGTCGTTAATCATTCGCGCAAGACTCGATAGGCGCATGCATTATTCAGTAGCTTTTCGATGCTGGCTATGCATAGCTTTTGTCGATGTTCAAGGGACCGCATTCGTCAGAAAACCTGTCAGACTCGTGTGGAAAAAGTGGAGTGAGTTTGCTCGTGCCCGGGAATAGTCGCCGCAGAATGGATTTCTATGGCGGTTGTATCGGCTGCATATGGGGCCCACGCTGTAATTCATTCGCGGTAACATGGCCATTTCATTCCGAATAGTTATGAAACTTTTGAGGAAATCTCTTTTGTTTTTATCAAAATATTATCTTTATAAAAACGCATGTAATTCTTATGTAATACATAAAAAGCAGTACACAAAGGTATTTTATAACGCAATACACATATGTATATACATATGTGTATATATATATATATATATATATACGTACAATTATACTAGATTGCAAATTGAAACCTTGGGATCATTGGCTAAATCTAGTAAAGTGATTTGATATAAAGTTCGTGCGCTGAATCCAAAAATTGAATCCATTTATTGCTATCACGTAAGGAATTTTAGCAAAATCACAACACCGTATTATACTATTACATGTAGAATACGTGAATTTTATTAGAAATATAAATATTTTTAATACACTTTTTTTAAATGTAACATAAACTAAATAAAACAAAATGTTGAAAGTAAATAAGTACAACGTCCTTGCGACTTACAGACCACTAAAATTTCCACTTTAATTTCGTATGTTAATAAATAATAATAACGTATGTTAATAAATCAGTAAATACTGTGATTATATATTTTCTAATAAACCAGTAATATGTAAAAAATGATGTAAAAAAATTGATAAGTGATAGGAATTCTCTGGCCTCGCTTTTGAATTTAGTGTGATGTTAATGTCCTAACAACATTAATAAAAGATCAGACGCAATAAATTCATTGCCGGCTAGCATAGTTGGATAAGTTAACTTTTTTTTTACTAAGTTAAAATTAACAACTTTGAAAATTTAATTAAGATACAAGTTAATTTATAATGAAATTAATTGAATTAAAAGTTAAATTAATAAAAAAAAGTAATTAAAAAGTTAAAAGTTAAATTTGTTTCTTTTTTTTAATTCATAATTCCAGGGTTTCAGTCTTACAAATAACGAAAATGACGAATACTTAAAAATATTTAAAAAATACTCTATATTATTATATACTGTTCAGTATATAAGATTCGACTACTGTGAATACTGTGATATGACTATACTAAAACTTCAAATACAATACGACGGAATAGCGATAGTAATAAGGAATAATCAATATTTCAACTTATTAGAAATACTATTAGAAATACTATAGATACATCGAAATACATGGTTTCTGATAGATTAAAAACTGGAGGTCGATTGTGTAATTTGAAATGAAATAAAAATTACAAAAGTGAGCAAATTCACTAGAATATTTATAATTTCATTGGTCAACACCTAATAAATTTGTTTACTTTTGCAATTTTCATCTCATCTGAAGTTACCACTATTACCGCATATTATGTCTGAGATTTAACTTCAAAGAATTAAATAAAAAATTAATAGTTACGGATAAAATATAACTAAATAAAGTTAAAAAGTTAAGAGTCTAAAATGTAACTAAGTTAAGTTAAAATTAATTAACTTTTTAACTTTTTAACTTAACTTTTATCTTTTTAACTTAGCACCCCAACCCTGCCGACTATTATATACACTAAAAAAAAATAAATATTCTTGCAAATAAAATAGCTTCTTCATTAAAATAAAAATATGAGTAGGTATTTTTTGCCAAGAAATAACAATCTGCAATAGATAATTAAATTGCAATATCTCTGTGAGAATTAATTTTATATTTTAGGTCATGAATAAATTACGAAAATTGTAATATCTCTTTTGATTCAATGTAAAGATATTAAATGAATTTTGACCTTTCCCTGCTTGGGTCGAATATTAAGCACTCGTTAATATTTCAGGACACCACGCGCTTATTGAATTCAAGTCGTTGCTTCTCACGCGATTTCCTTTGCAATATTCACCTACATTTCATGTACTAAAATCCATTTCGCTAATCTCCTTTCAGGTATTCCGATTTCTTCGCACAAAAAAATAATTACGCAAGAAAAATATATTAATTATTATTATATATATATATATATATATATCTCGTTTAAAACAAAAGCACTGGAGGAATCTCCTTTAAAACTAAGCTTTTTTCCGCGCCTCTTAATCTTTTATTTAATGATAATAAAATAGTTATCATAATAACATTCCAAGGTAACTAAGATTTATGTTCTGCTTTTTTCTGTATTTTCTATCTACGCATACTTTGACATATTATATTATAACAGCTTAAACTTACGAATTTGTGGTTTACTTTCAAAGCGAAACCACTGATCCTGTAGAATATTAGGAAACGACGTTTTGAATGTCTGTCGTCGACACTTCTAGCCATAGAAACTCGTATATCGCTTCGAACCGTCGCCGTTGCGATTTCCTTCGCAGAAGGCTGACTAATTCGTGTCTGTACCACTTCGCTTCACTATCGATCCTTTGCATGAATCTCAGTTTGAGTCAGTCTCATCTGACTCGAACTTAACTGTACATCTCGCAAAGATCACAGTTATCATTTAAATATCACAGTTATCATTTGAATATCAAAATAAAACAATTTAAGTAATTAAAAATAATATATAAGTATTATCAATCTAACACATTGGCTCGATATATAGGATATTTGATAATTACATTAATCGGCGATAAATTCATTGTATCAGACATTTTATTGGTATTTTTTTAGTAATATATAACAATTTATTAGAAAATGATGTCAGTGTTTGTATGTGTACATACTGAAATTCATAAAATTTCAATAAATTGGTTTCTCGTTAAATTACAAAATGATACAGAATTTTCTTTTCAATTTAGTTCATCGACTATAAATACTCACTCACAAGCTTTACATTAAGAATTAACAGACATTCTGTATAATAAATTAGAAAATTACAGGTATATACACCACATGTTAAATTCATATTGTCAAGCTGTATTTATAATTTCAGTTCTTTTTTAATATATTTAAGTTATTTTAATCATTTCCATATGTTGCCTATTTCCTCCCAATATGTCATTCATTTGATTAAAACAATGAAGTTAAATTATTTAACTCATTGAAATGTATTAAATTTAATTTATTATCCATTAAGTGCATATGTTAACATAAATGTCTACTTTGAAACTAAGATAGATGTAGATTGATTTACATTTTAACACATTTTAACAGATGAAGTTAGAAATAACTACATATTATTTAATTTCGTTTGTCAATTGCTTCTTTGATATTTAATAGCGTATTACTCAATACTAATAATTTTCCTTTAGCAGCACTTAATGTTAGTAATTATGATAACTTAACAATTTATAATTATATTATTTGTTTATATTAATGTTATTTAAAAAATACTAGTTTATATTTAATTCTTATACAATTGCGATTGTATACGTTGCGAAATATACGTTGCATATTATTTTATTTCTATGTTTTATTCTGAACTATGTGATTTCTTTCTATATGTATTTAATTCTTTATTCGGATCAATTTTTTACTTCGAAAATCGGTACTCTGTAAGGAATTTCTTGATCATTTTACGAAATTTAGGAAACTTTGGAATTGAAGTTGAATAGAAGCGGTTTTACTTTGAAGAACGAATTGTTCAAGAAGTAAACTTCCTCGAAACAGTTTTCTCGATCTCAATGGAGCGGAAACGAATATACCACTTATCGATTGGATACACCTAAGATGCAGAATCGATGGATTCTTGGGTCAGTGATTTCGATATATGAGGATCATGAATCCCAATTCCGTTGTTTCTTATTTTACTCGGTTATGCGCATTCATATTGTTGTGACGCGATTTATTTGCACCAATACAATAGCGTAAACGCGCAGGTCACTGGGTCGCGAAATCCGTTGAAACTTTGCGTTGTGCACCGTAAAGCTTGCAGCTGCCACATGAATGCAATAGCGATCAGGTGTAATGGCAACAAAATAACAATGTATATTATAATAGATAGTATGAAGGAAAGAATAGAAAAATATATATTATTGCAAAATAAAGAGATATCAATATAATCGAAAATATTTGCAGACTTCTTTTTAAACATTTAATATATGTATATACCGTTTTCGTACTTCAAAAGTGATACATGAAAAATGTAATTTTCGAGTTATTATGTGAAGTAAAGTTAGTTTACCTTTGCTTAATAAAGTAATCTTTATCTAATTTACGAATTAAATAAAGATTACTTTATCAATTATTAAAGGTAAACTAACTTTACTTCACAGTTCGTCCGGCAAATAGTACTTGTGTCGTTTTCAAAGAGATTAGAATAGTTTTTACATGAATAAAAAGAAGTTTAAAGAAGAAATTATTTTATTTTGAATTTAGTCATTTTAAATATAAACTAATGCTGATATTTCGAGTTGTCATTTTTCATGATTCATTATTTCGGAATTGTAATCATTTTATAAGATATAAAAATTATTATCCATTGCAAAAAGAGTGGCTTTTAAAACTTGTAAAAGGAAAATGATAAAAACGATTTAATTATGTTAATAATATTCTAAGAATATTTTTTTTTCTGATGTTATTTAATTAGTCAATCATTTTCTGTCATGTTGAAATAGTTTAAAAAATTTCTAAAAAATTTAATTTTTTGAATTATGTAACTTTTGAAGTAAGGGGAACGATATATATATTTGTAATGCATTCTAATATACATAAATAAGTTTCCATCATCAACTTTAAATTATATAAGTTTCCGCATTTAATTACCTTTCCATTAGTAAGGTTGACTCTTCTACATTTCAAAAGTTATATAATAATTCGCAGTTAGACAATTAACTACATTTTTAATTTAATTAAATATGAAAATGTGCATATTCGTCATTGCATGTTACATTATTTTCATCACAACGCATTAAAATCGCCATCAAGCAACCAAAATTTATAAAATTATGCGGAGACAAAATGTTGAGTTTAAGAGACCGCCAGATTGGTTTAAAAGATTTAAAAAAGATGATTTTGATGTGAGTAAATTGTGTTGCGAAATATTTTTTCGCACAGTATTCATTTATACTACCAAAATGATAGTAAAAAGTGATAAATTCGAAAAGCAGATAATTTGATTGAAATATTTGTATCATTTATTAAAATACAAACATTTCAGTCAAATTATTTGCTTTTTAAATTTTGCTTTTATAAATAGATATGTTTTTAAAAAAAAAGCCACGAGAATTTATTTGTACAGCTAATATTTTATTATAAAGAAAAACTGATTGAGTATACAGACATAATTACGAATCAAATTTTTTTACATATAAACTTAACAAAAATGATCTAACATACAAAGAACATTAAACATTTACATTTTTATGTTATTTATGACTCAGAAAGAAGTTCATTCATGTTTCAAAATTTAATTAATTACGGTTTCTACAAAAATAATAATAAACAAAATTTAAGTATGATTTTTACAAAGGTAATAATAAATTAAGGCTTTATGGTACAATAAAAATATTTGACGACTTCATATAGAAAGAAAGAGAAGTCAAACAAAATCACTGGATGCGGAATGAAACGTGACTTGCGTTTTCGTTCTTAGAATCTTTGCACCCTTTGATGCATCTTCCGCTCCCACTCTTATCCCGTCTCTTCAGTTCAAGCTTTGCCATCCGCTCGCTTTTGCCTCCTTTGACCTCTAATTCGAGCAAGATTCACCGTAGCGTGTGTACCATTAACCCAAATAATTTTGAGCTTGAGAGTTTCTACATCGAATTTCCCTTCATTCATTTTTCTTTTACATTTTTATGCATATTTTTTTTCTCTTATTGAGGGAATGATCAGAGTATTGACTTAATAAGAAAAATTATATCCGATTCGGATCGAATGTATATTAAACGAGTAAAAATACAAATTTTTTAAAAAAGCAACATGTAAATCAATTATTAGTTGCTGTCACATTAATAATATTATTGTTAATTTGTTAACTTTATTATGATCCATTTATTGTGCTTGCTTATTATTATGCTTGTTTAAATATTATTAGATATTATTTTTCTTTTAAATATATATTTTGGAAAGTTTAAATCAAATTCATTAATTAAGGTGATAATTACTTTAAGATGCTTAAAAATAATTTTTTCAGACCAATTCTTCCTTTTTTAACATCAAGATGGTCTAATGTAATTCCTTATCATCAGTGAAGTAACCTGAATCGCTCAGTGCATCACTGAGTGCATTGAACTACATCGAGCTGTTACTTCGTGGCGGATTGTCGGTGTGTAGGAAAGGTCCGTTAAGCGTTCTCGTGTAAGTTCGAAAGTCAATTGGTCTGGATTCGCGTAAAGTTTCTACGTTACTTTCGACGGGAAGAGGAAGGAAAGAGTTGAGTACATTTCAGTTCCCGATCGGGGTTCTCGCGTCAGATATGAGGCGTAGTGTAACCCGCGATTGACTCCTGCAAAACTAACGAAAGTTTCAACGATGAAGAGAAAAAAAACTACGATTTATAGCTTTGACGATCGAAGTTTACCAGTGTATCTATAATTTGCAGAATGCATGCACGTGAATTGGACTGATAAGACAAGAAGAGAATAAGCAAAATTCTACTTTGGCTTTCAAAAGTTTTCCTTTTTTCTTTTTATAACAATCAGCTATGATTGAATGTTTTTTTGTTTTATGTTTTATATCTATATAATATAGACATAAAAGTATGAGTGTATAAAAAGGAAATTTTCATAGACTTGTGAAAATGATAAATGTATAAAATTTTTGTTTAAAGACGAAGCTATGTATTTTAAGTAATAGAAGTTTGTATTATTACAATATTCAAGGTTCATTTTTTCATAATATTTACTATCCACAGTAAAATGTAATGTTGAAAAGACAATTTATTTCCTAATAATAAAAGTACGATAATAATAACTCAGACGTGAAATGTTTAAATCTAAATATTATTTAAACAATCTTTACATTTTAATCGGATACATATTTATTTTTCTGTAAAATTTTAAGCCTATAATAATTTTTAATTATAAAGTAATCGTGACAAAGAAATGAGTTAATAATTTTTTTATATTTAATTAAAATTGATTATATTAGATGATTAATTTGCATATATTTAAAATATAAGATTTATATAATATTTTAAAAAAGAAATCTTTAAATTAATTAAATAATTACAAAGTTACGTAAAAGATTTTAGTTCAAATTTGTATTTTTCTATCTGTATTTTTCTATATAATCCTTGGTGAACGGTAATATAAATTTATGTCTATTAATAAAATTTTTTTAATAACATTTTATTATTAAAAAAAAATTTAATTATACGTATATGCGTTTCCAACATCAAACTTTTAAAGCTATTCAAAATAAT
>Ga0157364_1004300_pt1 | contig 14181 bp, 21 predicted proteins | sample AttsexASBM2_FD_111476 | JGI IMG/M metagenome (GOLD analysis project Ga0157364, IMG submission 111476) | Fungus gardens microbial communities from leaf cutter ant in Ribeirão Preto, State of São Paulo, Brazil - Atta sexdens ASBM2 | ecosystem: Host-associated > Fungi > Mycelium > Unclassified ... | reverse complement strand
GGTGAACATGAGAACAAAGCATGGATATGAGGGCAGGTTTAATTATTGTTAGCATGGACCACATGTAAAACATATATATAGAACTCTAATTTAGCAGAGACTCCTTGTTAAGTTCTCTTGTGAACTTCCCATATTATATCTACTTAAGAGATTTACTTACTGTTTAGTCATTGGTCTTTGTAACTAGTGGTTGCTACAACAGTAGAACTTGATGACCTTCAGGGAGCTCTGTGTTACACAGACTTCTCATCACTTACTCCTATTCATCCTCGACTGCGAGCAGTGAGCTCAATGTCAAGAAGAAACATAAGCTAGACTCTAAGCATAAAAGGGGATACTAGTCAGGTAGGCAAAGCTTGACCAGTTGTTTGCATGGTTGTTCACATATGTATTTTGGTTGTATCACCTTGTGTGGATATGGTAGATAGATTTTCACATAGTAGGCTTGTGCTGCAAGATCTACTTGTGATCTGTACATGCAGAGCAGCAGTGTAGTCCATTAAGGAGCATCTAAATTAGAGATTCCCTACTTAGGGATATTAGACAGGCATTTGATTAGGGCAGTAGTTAGTAGGGCAGTAGACAAGTAGTTGGTAGAGAGTGTAGGTGGGACAGGAAGAGTGCCCACTATCACTTACAGAGGATTTGTTGCTGTTTAGAATCGACAGCGAGAGAATAAAGAAAGATCGGAGTCACTGGAAACAAGGCTACAGTGATAGCATACCATTGTTAATGAGCAACGAGAGAATAGATTGGATAGATATAGAGACAGCAGGAATAGATTGGAGTCAGATTGATTTGGAGAAAGAGTTGAGAGGATTGAACAAAGAACAGAGAGAAGAGAAACTGGGATAAATTGCAATAATAATAAAAATGTAGAAAAAATTAAATGAATCAAAAAATATATTGGAAATAATAAAAGAATAGAAAGAAGAAGAAAGAAGGAAAGTAAAGAAACAGAGAGAAGAAGAAGAAGAAAATGATAGATTGTATAGAGAAAGTTATCAGAGAAATGAGAAGAAAAGAAAAGAAAGAGAAGAATAGAAAAGAGTAAATGAGGAGTGGGAAAAGATAGAAAAGATGAAAATAAAATAAGAGAGAAGAGCAGAGAAGGAGTGGAGAAGGCAAGAGATACAGGAAAGAAGAAGAGAAGAGAATAGACAAGAGGCAATGGAAGAAAAGAAGTGTTTTGTGTGTGGAGGATTTGGCCATATGGCCAGTAATTGTAGGAACATAGGAAAAAATGAACTAGTACCAGTGTCCTCAAATAGATTTGAAGTGTTGAAAGTAAGGATAATGCAAAGAGGAGAGAGAAGTGGTAAAGAAGTGGTAAAAGATAGAAGAGAAATATTAAGAGAGGAGAAAGCAAAGAAAGGGATAGAGGTGAGACAAACAAAAGTAGAGAAAAAGGAAAAGAAGGAGAAAATGTTAAGAGAAGTAGTGGTGAAAATTAGGTTAAAGCAGGAAGAAGAAGAAGGAGTGGTAACAAAAGTGTTGTTAGATAGTGGAGTGACAAGATTAGTAATGAGTGAAGAGTTTGTGAGGAAGCACAGGTTTAGGAGGACAAAGTTAGGGAGGCCGATATATGTTAGGAATGTTGATGGCACACTGAATTATGTGGGGCCTATAGTGTTATAATCTAAAGTCTTTAGAGTCAGACAATAGAACAACTCTTGTATTGAGTAATACAAGAGAACTTGATAGAGAACTCTTCTATAAACTAGTCTATCTTATATAGTCCTACAGATGGTCCATGCTAAGTACTGTGCACCCTACCCTAAACAACCATGTGTAGTCCATGAGGCCAACATATAGTGTCCATGTTGTATGACATCATCTGTTCTTGAATCTTCTACTAAGTTCTCCCAAGTCTTGTAATCTGTTTTGTGACTATGCCATCAGGTGACTGATGTGACATCATGACTGATCAACCCTAACCCTAGTTGTTCTAAAAATAGAAAAATAGAAAAATAAATTGAAAAGAAAATAAAAATGAAAAGAAAAATAAAATAAATCAAGTCCATCTTCTTCGATCTTGATATTACCCCACCTTTAAGGTTTCTTCTCTGGAGAAACTGCTTTCCACCTTCTCCAATTTCTCTCCAACTTCTTCAAATATTATTCTTTGAATTTTCCATCATCCCATCTATACAACATTCTTGCCATGAATTTCTCTTGTAGCTTTCCCCTTCTGAAGTCCCGCTCCTTTGCCATATCTATTCTTTTTTACCTCCTAACCTCTGCACTCATCCTTCCTTCAAATTCTTCTAACGCTTCTTCTGCATTTTTCAAATTCTCTTTTCTCTCCCATGTATCTCTTTCTGCTATGAACCCTTTCTATCGCACTAAGTACTTTTCTATCCCTCTTATCTTTTTCTTATTTAAAACTTTTTCTACTTCCCACTCTTCAACTCCTTCAACTTCCACTGGTTTTTCTTCTTCTTTCTTTTGCCCCTTCACTTGCTTCTTGTATCATACTATTCAGCTTACATTTACTACCGGATGTATTCTCATTGAATTTGGTAACCACAGTTTTACCACATTTGACAATACTACCTCCTCTATTGCATATGGTCCAATATACCTCTCTATCAGCTTTCTTACTGGTCTTTCCTTGAACACTAAATCTTTAGTGCTCAATAACACTCTGTCTCTCTTTTCCCATTTTTCTGTTTTCCTTCTACTTCTATTGGTATACTTCTTCATCTCCTCCTGAGTTTTCTTTAGTGCTGCCTCTGCTTCCTCATGGACTTTCTTCATCCTTTCTACAAATTCTATCGCACTCTTTACTTTTTTCTTTTTTCTGATATCCTCTCCCATCCTCAATTCTCTCCTATAATTTGCCATAAATGGCAACACCTTAGTTGCAGTGTGAGCTTTATTATTCACTGCAAATTCTGCCAATGCCAACCACTCCAGCCAATCCTTCTGCCTATATTCTATAAAGAATTGAAGATACTGCTCCAGTTCTTGATTTATCCATTCTGTTTGCCTATCTGTTTGAGGGTAGAATGCCATTGACAACTTTGTCTTAATTCTCAACATTCTATTCAACTCCTTAGTTAATTCTGCTGCAAATTGCGGTCCTCGATCTGATACCATACTTTTGGGTAAACCATGTAACTTCCATACATTATCCTAAAACAGTCTTGCTAGTCCTTCTGCCGACATCTCTTCTGTTGTTGCCACAAAATGTGTCATTTTTGACGACCTATCACATATTACTAAAATTGCATCCTTCCCTACTACCACTGGTAACTTTGTAATAAAGTCTACCATTAGATGCGTTCATGGCTTTTTCAGTATTTCACTCAATTTCAACTTTCCTGCTGGTTTCTCTGTCCTATTCTTCATCCTCTAATACAAGTCACATCCTTCTACATATTTCCTGACATCCCTTGTTACCCCAGGCCACCAGTAATTCCTCGTTACCAACTCCACTATTTTCCATCTTCTACCATGTCCTGCTGCTGGCACATCATGATGTAACTGAATCACCTCTGCCCTCAACTCCTCATCCTTCAGTACATACATCTTTCCTTTCTTCAACACTAAGTCCCTTTCTATTTGCTACTCATTTCCCTATAACTCCTTTACTTCTACCTTCTTCATCTCCTCTACTACTCTAACTGCATCTTTGTTCTTACTTCTTGCCTTTTTTATTTTTTCTAATATATCTACCTCAGGTCCTTCTACTACTACTTCCTGCATACTACGAATCCAATTGTCCTTAATAACTACCTGGTTCTCATTGTCCTTATCTACTCCTACTTTCTAGTCCAATCTTCTACTAAGTCTATCTGCTTTTCCCATCGTAGTTTCTACCACATGCTTCAAAGTAAAGTTAAATCAAGATAAATATAATGCCCATCTAGCTTGTTTCCTATTTAACTTTTGCGCCTTCATAAAATATTCCAAATTTTTATAATCCATTCAGATCTCAAATTTGAACTGCACTTCTTCCAGCAAGTGTCTCCACGCTTTCAACCCCCTAACAATTGCCAACATTTCCTTGTTATGAATTTTGTAATTCCTTTTTGTTTCATTCAGTGACTTGGAAAGGAATGCCACCGGTCTCCATAATCCATCCTTGCATTCTATCGATAATACTCCCCCTGTTGTGTAATCTGATACATCTACCTCCATCCTCATTTTTTTATCTATATCCAGTGCTGCTAATACTGGTTCTTTCGTAAACCATTCTTTTAACTCTTTAAACACTTTTTTCTGTCTCTCTGTCCAATTCCACTTCCAATCCTTCTTCACAAGGTCATGCAATAGTCTAACTACCAAGGCAAAACCTTCAATGAATCAGTGGTAATAGTTAGCCAATCCTAAGAACTTTTGTACATTTTTGACACACTTCAGTGTTGGCCATTCCAACACTCCCTTCACCTTTTCTTCTTCCATTTTTATACCCTCTGGTCCTATTACTACCCCTAAAAATCCTACCTTCTTAACCTTCCACTTACATTTTTCTAGTTTTACATATAAATTGTTTTCTTTCAATCTTCTGATTATTTCTGCTACTAATTCATTGTGTCCTTCCTCTGTCTCTGTCTCCACTATTACATCATCAATAAAAGCTGCTACTTTTCCTGTATTGATAAGATCCCTTAGCAACTTATTCATCATAGCCTGAAAAGTCGCTGGTGAATTCATCAATTCAAAGAACATAACTGTAGGTTTAAACGACCTTTCCAGTGTCATGAATGCAGCTTTCCACTTATCTCCCTCTTTAATTCTCAAATTATTATAACCCACCTCAGATCCATCTTCATAAACATCTTCTTTGTTCCAATATTTTCTAAGACATCTGAAATCAACGGAAGTGGATAATTATTCTTAATCGTCCACTCATTCAGATATCTGTAATTCTGCACCATTTACTTATTTCCATCTTTCTTCCCCACAAAGAATACCGGCACTGTTTGTGGTGACTTCGATGGCTAAATATACCCCTTCTGTAACTGCTCTTTCATAAACTCTCTTACTTCCTCCCTCTCTTCTCTTGACAATGGGTATACCTTTCCTTTCCTTGGTATGAACCCTTCTTTTACATTGATTGCATGGTCCCACACCTTCCTCGTCGGCATCCTCTCTGACTGCTTCTTACCAAATACCTTTATCCATTTATGAAATTTCTCTGGCACCAGCTTTTTTGTCTCTGCTTCTGACTTTGCCACTTCTTCTTCCTCATCCCATATTTTCCATTCCTCTGCTACCTTCTTTACCTCCATCGTTTTCCCCTTCTTCTGCTCCTTTCTTTTTTCCTTCTCTTCCCTCTTTTTCCCAGCTTCTTCCTTTGCTTCCTCTTTCTTTTGTTTCTGCCATCCTGATTTTCCCTGTACTGGTCTCCACTGTTTACCACACTCTTCAGAACACCTTGTCATCTTTACCTCCCCTGTTCTCCAATCAATCTCAGGATTGTGATATGCTAACTATGGCATTCCCAAAATCACTGTCCACTTCTGTTCCCCAATAACATCTATTTCTGTCCTCTCCCTATGCCCCTGATAATAGATATTCACCTCCACAGTATTTTCTATTGGCCCCTCCTTATTAAACAACCCATCTACATTTCTTATATTCATTGGTCTCTCCAGCTTTTTTAACTTAAAGTCCTGTTTTTTTGCAAATTCAGAGCTCATCACCAACCCAGCCGCTCCACTATCCAGCAACGCCTCCACCATTATCCCCTCCTGCATATCAATCCTTTCCAACCCAATTTTCACTGTCACTTCCCTTAATGTTTTTCCCTCTGCTTTTCTTACTTCTTTCTCCTTTGATTTAGGTGCATCAGTTTCTATTTCCTTAGCTAATACACTATATTTATTTTGAGAATCTAGTCAAGGAGTTCTAGATTCTCTGCCCCTTTTAAATTGTTTGTAATGTTCTGAATCTCCTTGATTCTTTCTCCCCCATACTCTACCCTTTTATTCTTTACCACTCTTCCTCGCTGTCTCTGATTTCTGCAATGGTGGGCCATGTGCCCCAAACCCCCACAAGTATAACAATTTCTTCCCCTATCCACCTCCATAGCATAAAGGTCCTATCTTAGAGGAACCCCCACATTCTGTCCAGCCTCTGTTCCTGACCTCCTCACTACTACCACATTCGTTCTCTCAATTCCCTCTATCGGAGCAGGCCCCATTGTCACCTGCTAGGGAAGCAGTTGCCTCCTCTGCCACACTAGGGGTCATGGTATACTTTGTCTCTCCTGTCTCTGTATTTCTCCTCCTGCCATTTTCTTTTTTCCTCTTAGCCTTTCTTCCTCTCTTCTGCTCTCTCTCCAATTTCTATCCAGGGCTGTTGCCCTTCTGTACCACTGCTCTATGGAGGTCGGCAAATTTTCTGCCTCCATTAACTTCCTCCTGATTCCTCTGTTCATCCCCTTCTTAAACTCCTCCACTAATGGCCTCCCTTCATATCCACTCCCCCTTGCTGTCCTCTTAAATTCCTGTACAAATTCTTCCATTGTTTTTCCCCCCTGCTTTAACTTCCTTAGTTCTGCTGCCTTGACTGATTCTTCTTCCCCTCCTCCAAATTCTCTCTTCAAATTTGTTAAAAATTCTTCTACTGATTCATATTCCACCTCACCTGATTCCAACTCTTCTATCACATTTTCTTTCTATATATCTGTGGATCCTCCCTGTACATATGAGAGAACCCACTACACCTGTTCTTCTACCATAGTTTCCCTCAACTTCATCCTCAAAAATAATCTGCATAATGTGATGAATCCTCCTACTTTCCCTGCTTCTCCATTGAAGATGTCTGGTTTTGCCACTTCCATGTGGGGTTCTACATTAGACCCTGCTGTTGTGCCTTCTGCTCCTACTCCTCCCATTGCTGCAAGTAGGACCTGTATTTGTGCCTGCATAGCAGCCAATTGCTCCTGCTACTGTCGGATAATCTCATGTAAGTTTATTTGTTGACTCATATTGTTGTGGTAGGAAGATGGTGAGTCAATGGGAGATGTTGTTTGTGATTGGGGTGGTGGGGTAGGCAGTAAAGGTATGTATAAAGGAAGAGCAGAACCTATGCTGGTTTTGCTCTCAGATTTGTACTCGGATGATGACAGAATTCTTGGTGGGTGATAACAGGCACTCTTCTTGTCCTGTCTACACCATTTACTGACTACTTAAGTCTACCAACTACTGCCCTAAGGAAATGTATACAATTTTGGTCTAAGAAGACCATTCTACTCTAAGCAATGTTATAAGAATGACCACTGTTCCTCTGCATAGACAAACCACAAGTGGGTCTATAGTACAAGGCTGATAATGGAAAGATGTACTAAGCACGTCCACAAAAGGTAGTATGTCTGAAATACACCAGTGGGCTTTGGTACAGACAAATGGCTAAGCTTCCCCTACTTAGCTGGTGTACCCCTTAAGCTTAGGGTCCAGCTGTACTCTTCTTGACTAAAGGGTTGTGTTACTCTTCGGTTGAGGATGGTAAGAGAAATAAGGAAAATAGGAAGGCTAGTGTTTAAGCAGTCCAGAAAGGGGAATTGAGTTCTAATGTTATGATCTAAAGTCTTTAGAGTTAGACAATAGAACAACTCTTGTATTGAGTAACATAAGAGAACTCAATAGAGAACTCTTCTACAAACTAGTCTACCTTATATAGTCCTACAGATGGTCCATGCTAAGTACTGTGCACCCTACCCTAAACAACCATGTGTAGTTCATGAGGCCAACATATGGTGTCCATGTTGTATGACGTCATCTATTCTCAAATCTTCTACTAAATTCTCCCAAGTCTCGTGATCTATCTTGTGACTATGCTATCAGGTTGTGACTGATGTGACAGCGTGACCGATCAACCCTAACCCTAGTTGTTCTAAAAATAGAAAATAGAAAAATAAAACAGAATGAAAATAAAAATGAAAAGTAAAATAGAGAAAAACTAAGTCTACTGTTTGTGAACTTGATAAGGATGTTGAAACTTCTCAAGAGAACGTACTGGTGGCCAGGACTAAAAGAGGATATCAAGAAATATATACAAGAATGTTTCAAATGCTAGCAGAACAAAGTTCAACATCAAAAGAAGGCAGGAGAATTACATCCATTGGATATACCTCAAGAACCATGGCAAGAAATCAGTATTGACATCATTGGGCCTTTACCAAAGTCAAACAAAATGGACACTATAGTAGTCATTGTTGACCAATTTACAAAGATGATTCAGCTAAAGACAACAATGACAAACATCTCATTAGAAAGAATAGCAAAAATTTATAGGAATGACATTTAGAAGCTACATGGAGTACCTAGGAAGATCCTAAGTGACAGGGAACTGCAATTTGCATCAAAATTCATAAAGAAATTCACAAAGGCATTAGGAACAAAGAGATAACTATTGACGGCATACCATCCTCAAACAGATAGTCAAACAGAAAGAATCAACTAGGAGATAGGAATGTTTCTATGACATGAATTATCAACAAGATGATTGGACAAATTGGTTGGCTGCTGTGGAATTCCAGTATAATGACAAAAGACATGCGGCAATGGAAAGGACTCCATTCGAATTAAACTTTGGAAGACATCCTTGGAAAGGCAACCTCATGGTAAAAATAGACATTCCACGAGTAAAAGACTTCCTTATCAGATTACAAAAAAGCTGGGAACAGATGACTAAAGCAATGGAGGAAGCACAAAAGAATATGAAGAAGCAGTTTGACAAGAAATAGAGGAATCCTCAAGGATTGAAGGTTGGCGACAACGTGTGGCTAGAGAACAAAAATATCCATTTGAGCCAACCCTCAAAGAAGCTGGACAATAAAAGATATGGACCATTCAAAATCTCAAAGGACATTAGATTAGGAGTATTTGAACTGGAGCTTCCAGAAGGATGGATAATTCATAATGTCTTCAATGAGGATCTGTTGACATAATGTACAGAACCAAAGTTCAAAGAACAGCACGAGGAGCCGGCACCTCTACCAACAATTATTAATGAAGAAGAGGAGTATGAAATAAAAGAAGTCAGGAAGCACAAGGAAGAGGGGTGCAATACTTAGTGCATTGGAAGGGCTAGAGGGATAAACACAACCAATGGATAGCTGAAAGAGGGTTGCCTCATACAAGAAAAGTAATAGAAGACTACTGGGCAAGGTGTTCAAGTTGAAACCTATAAAGAGGAGGGGTAAAATCCCATTTTGACAGCAAAAGTATTCACTCGAATTACCATAGCTACCTTTTAACAAAAATATCTTCTCAACTGTCCAACAACAACAACAACTACGCAGTGGCACCTGCTTTCTCTAATCCTTATATCTCAAGAAAATTGAACAACATAGACCAGGCACAAGTAATGAAGAAGGAGAGAGAAGATTAGATGAGGTTATACCACAAAACCTTGAAAGGAATAGAGGTGATGATCAATGTGCAGAGGATGATGAAGGATATGAAGAAAATAGCAGAAGAAACTAATACTACAATGACAGAGATGGAGGGAATGATTTTAATGGCAAGTATCAACAATCGAACATTAAATGCTACAAATATCACACAGATATCAGAAGATCTTTGATATTTGGTTCAAAACGACATGGACAAACGAACATTCCAAATCCAAAGGATACTGGCCAATGAATTGGATCGATACAAAGAAAAAGGAAACAAATACATGAATGAAAATATTCGGGAAATTCAGGACATATATATTGAAGAGAAAGTACAAGATAAAGGGAAAGGAAGAGTAGAAGAAGAAGAAGTAATACTAATCAACCCATATGAAGTATCAGAGTCAATCTCGACAAAGAGCTCAAGTTTCATCGATGAGGAGATTGAAAATCTTCTCAAGTACATGAAATTTGTCAAATCTCCTACCCAGATAAGAATATTCCAACCACCTCCCTATTATCAAATTGCTTCGCTCTAGAGAAGAACAAGATTCCGACTTCTGAAAAGAAGTAGCAACAGCTCTGGTGGACAACAAAAATAATATGGAAACATCAAGAAACAGATATGCTATCAGGATGTTTCAAGGGAGACCTCTGCATGAACCATTCTTCATTGCAATTGACAATCTAGGCCAGATCATTATTGGTCCTAATAAGAAAACAGTTGCGATGTATGTGGTTGGAGAATTGGAGGTATTGGTTTAATTTCATAAGGACATGAAAGCTGAAAACAGTGTATTGTTATGATTGATACCTTGAGGATACAGCATGGAGTTGGGTTGAGGGTACAATGATATGATTGGCTGTGCTGAAGTAGTCTCAGTCAGTGCCTCATGTAATAGATGCTACAACTTTATTTTCTCCTCCTTGTTTCCTCATGCTTTATGACTCATTTGCCTCATGGACTATTCATTGTAACAACATGTTCTATAGTATATATAGTGTAGATATATTCCTGTATCCTTATGCTTTACTACTTGATATATCTCTTTATCCTTTCTCAAGCCTTTGCCTAAGTGCAACCTGAGCTCTAGCTTAAGGTCGTAACAACAAGTAAGTATTTTAACTTAATTCACAACCTAGTACTTTTATCCACACTTGTAGATAACTACATCTGCTTCTAGATAAGTCTCTAACTTGATTTAATTCATTTTCTATATGAATATTTACTTGAAGTAATAATTATGTTTAATACTACCTAAAAATAGTAAGATATATTGCTAATATCAGAGTATCAATTATATTTAGAAGAGAAATTGATCTGTGAGAAAATTACAAATGAAATATAGGAACTTTATCTAAGATAACCTTAGCATGATAATTATAATTTGAAAAATATAATTAGAGGAAAGTGGAACATAAGAGAAATCAAGAAGTTAAGAATGAGCAACTAAGAGAAGTACCAACTCTGGTTAATTTTCAAGCTAAGAAATACAAAGTATCTGTATATTAGAATTGCAAATAATAGACTTTATTTTTTTTCTTTCTTATTTTTATTTTTATTTTTATTTTTAGGACTTAAGATTAAAGTTAGTATAATATCATATGTTACAGTCACACTATTATAATAATTGTGTGTTATAATAGAATATAGTAGAAGGTTCTAGAAAAAAACAATGCTATTACAATACATTTGACACATATTAATCTTATAGATAATACATAGCCTTTAAGATAGGTTAATGGTATTTTAAAACATCTATAAAAGTGAATATTTCTCTTCTGATCTATATACTTTTCTCTAGTATAGATTTATCCAACTCTATTCTCTGGCCAATTACTCTATAACCAATTATATAATATTTTGATGATCTCTATGAAACTTCAAACTACATTCAAGAATTTTAGAGAAATCCAAGTAATTACATAACTTCTCTAATTCTCTAATATTATCTTAGTTACTGAGTATTAGTATTTAAGCCATACAATGTTACAATTACAAAGCTTTTAGAGTAGATTAAGTAAAAGAACCTTGTATTAGAGTAAACATAAGAGAACTCAATAGAGTTTTTAGTATAAACTTATCTACCTTATATATATTAGACTACTAGTTCATACTATAATTAAACAAAGCAGATATTATATAAGTATTATCTATAATAAAAGTTAGGTAGTTTAGATATGTTTGGATTAGTATATAACAACCAATACTAGAAGATAGTATTGATTTTAGATTTTTAGAATAGAGATTTATAATATAATTATCTAACTTATATACTAATATACTCTATCTAAGATAGTATTTATAAAATTATTAAGACTGATTTATACTTACCATGTTATAAGTTAAAACTTAGTAAATAGTCAAAAAAAGAACCTTATATTATTATAGTATAATATGCTTAAACTCTTATATTTTTATTTTATTTTAATCTATTTTCTTTGATTTGATTTCTCTTTTTTCTTGAATGATAAAGAGGCATATAATCATAGTCATATGATGTGTCACATAACATTATAAACTTGGAAACATAGAAAAAGAAGCTAAAAGAATAATATTAAGATATATGTCTATAACATGTTCATCTTATAATATATATATAATATACTCATAGTTAATATATGAATATAGACCATGTATCTATAGTATAAATAGAATAACAATATATTAGAAGCTCTTTATTGAGTTTTCTTGTAATCTTATAAGATTTTTTATAATATAAGATTATTTAGTGTACTATTGACTATTTTGGTTAGTAGTTGCTACATCATATATATGTTAGAGTTGAAGATGGTAGACTTTATTTATTTTTATTTTCTTATTTTTAGACTTAGGATTAGTGGTTAGTATAATATTATATGTAACATAGTGTTATATATTTGCCACATATTACAATTACAAGTCATACAATTATATATCACACAAAAAAATATAGAAGATTCCAAAACAATAACATTATACAACATGTTTACTATGTATATAATCTTATATAGTTCTTAGAATAAGTTAGATAAGGTCTTGTACAGACCAACTAACTAGTGTATATAAGATAAATACTTTGTACTTAGAACTCTATTGAGTTCTCTTGTGTTAATCTTAATACAAGATTTCTTTGTTAGCTTAACACTTTGAGTTTTCAATTGTAATAGTATAAGGTTTACACAAGAGAACTTAATTGAGTTCTCAGTATAAAATATCTATTTTATATATGCTAACTAGTTGGTTTGTATAAGACTAATACTAATCTATTTTAAAGACTATGTATTATTTATAATATTATGACTTAAGTCTTAAAGTTAGATGAAAAACACACTTTTATATTAAGTAACATAAGAAAACTAATAAAGTTCCTAATACAAGCTAGTCTATCTTATATGATATCCCTTATTTTAGAATCTTCTATAATCTATCTATGTCATGTGATCATATGACCTGTGACTGTGACCTCTGTGACTGATGTGTGACAGTTGTGACTTTACAATAAAATCTAATTCTAAAAATAAAATAAAAATAAAAATGAGAGAGAAAAATAAAATAAACTAAGTTTATAATTTTCAACTCTGATATCTAGGGAGTATAGCACTTGCATCAGTAACAACAATAAGAGTGAAGAAAGAAAAAGAAGCTTCAAGACACAGATAGTTAAAAGACTCTAGATAGAATTTGCAATTACCAAGATTTATATAATTACAAGAGCAGAAAGAGATGCAATTAGAAAAGTTGTCAAATATCAAAAAAGAGTACTTCAAACAAACACATTGGTTGTTATTTAAAAGATAAAGTAATTGTAGATAAGGATAAGCACTCTTTGAGTTTCTAGCACTTAGTAGAAATATTAGTATATACTAAGAGGAAAAAGTAGTAGTCTTGAGACAAAACTACTTAACTAGCTCTTTGAGATAAAGATAAATGGAAATGAGATTTGCCAAAGCCTCAATTTTATCAGTTGGTAAAGTATTAAGAATCCAAAGAGTAGCTTTGTATTGTATAACTACTAAATATGATATCTATGTCTTAGTAGATACTCTAATAAGAAACTAAAGTTAAAAACCATAAATAGTAATTGGAACAATATATAAGCAATAGAAAAATCATTTCTGAAGTGGAAGAAGATCTTTATTTAAATTTCCAAGCATACTCATTACTTTGACTATAAATAATATCTTGGTGAGTGGTAACAAATATGTTTCTTATAGAATAGATGCTAATCAAAATAAAAGTCCAAGTATTTTAGGCCTGAGAATAGAAGTACCAATTACTAAGAGGTCTAGCTTTGGATTAGAGTTATTGTATACTTTTAAAAAATTTCTGACTTGTTATACTCTATGACCAAGCCAAATAATACCATCAAGTCTATAATTACTTTATAGCTACTATAAAGCTCTGGCAGTGTTATATTATATATTTTTCCCTAAGAGATTAGAAGACTATTATTTACAAATAAGAGAATAAAAGTACTGTCAAGATTGTTGACAATGGACTTAGCTTTTATTTTTCACTTTTCATTTTATCTTATTTTGTTTTGTTTTTCTTTTTTGTTTTTCTATTTTTAGAACAACTCGGGTTAGGGTTCATCAGTCACGCTGTCACATCAGTCACAAAATTGATGGCATAGTCACAAGACTGATCACAGGACTTGGGAGAATGAAGTAGAAGGAACTAGAATAAAGTGACGTCATACAGCATGGACAACATATGCTGGCCTCATGTAATACTCATGGTCATTTAGGGTAGGGTGCACAGTAATTAGCATGGACCATGGGTACTAGTATATAAGGTAGACTACTTTGTACTAGGAACTCTATCGAGTTCTCTTGTGTCACTC
>Ga0157364_1004299_pt1 | contig 14182 bp, 12 predicted proteins | sample AttsexASBM2_FD_111476 | JGI IMG/M metagenome (GOLD analysis project Ga0157364, IMG submission 111476) | Fungus gardens microbial communities from leaf cutter ant in Ribeirão Preto, State of São Paulo, Brazil - Atta sexdens ASBM2 | ecosystem: Host-associated > Fungi > Mycelium > Unclassified ... | reverse complement strand
TACTAAATACTATAAAAGTATATTTATTTGATACAAAAATCATTAATTTGATCCATATTTCTTTTAATTGAATAAATATATATTTATTGTAAGTAAATATTCAGCTGACACTTTATTCAAACAAGTATTTATTAAAATTTAGTATATATTTTTCTCAGTGTAAAAACAATGAAAAAATACATATTGGGTTGTCCGGAAAGTTCGTGCCGATTTTGAAGGAAAATTGAAACGCAGAAGATTTAAATTTTAGTATACATTTATTAAATTATATGCCATTCTGTTCTACAATCTTTCTCCATCTTTCAGGCAACTTGAAAATTCCGTCCTTCCAGAATCTCTCAGGTTTTTCAGCGAAAAACTTAAGTGATTTTTTACCTCGACCAAAGAGTTGAAGCTTTTTCCATTAAGGGAATTTTGTAATCGAAATAGGTGGAAATCAGAAGGCGCGAGATCTGATGAATATGGTGGCTGGGGTAGAACATCCCAACCGAGCTCCAACAACTTTTGTCGAGTTATCAAAGACACATGAGGTCACACATTGTCCCGATGAAACACGCCCTTCCGATTCGTTATTTCTGGACGTTTTTGTTCAATTGCTGTCTTTAATTCGTCTAATTGGGAACAATACTTCTCTGAATTTATCGTCTCGTTGTTTGGTAAAAGCTCATAATACAGGATCCTTTTCCAATCCCATCAGACACAGAACATGTCCTTCTTTAGATGAAGACCGGCTTTTGGGGGGTGGCTAAAGGTAGTTCATTCCACTTTCCCCAAGATCTTTTTCGCTCAATATTATTGTAAATGATCCATTTTTCATTCCCCGTCACAACTTGCTTCAAAAATGGTGTCTCCTCGTTGCGTTTATAGAGCGAGTTGCAAATGGAAATGCGATCAGATTTTTCTCCGTTAAATCGTGGGGAACCCATACATCAAAACGGTTTATGTAGCCAAGCTTCACAAAATGCTCGTAGATGGTGGATTTTGACATATTCAACATTTCTGCTAATTTACGTGTCATATAGCGTGGGTTATTCTCGATCAGTGTTTTAATCTGATCTTCATCTGTGGTGAAGGGCTTACCCGGGCGTTCTTGATCTTCAAAGTTGAAATCAGCAGCTTTAAACCTAGCGAATCACTTCCGCACAGTTCTTTCAGCTACAGCACCTTCGCCATAAACAGCGCATATCTTGTTTGCCGCTTGTGTGGCATTTTTGCTTTTCCGGTAAAAGAAAAACATTAAATGCCTAAAATGCATTTTGTTTTCTTCCATATTCAAAGACGTATAAAACTGACAAAAATTAACGCAACCAAATTTTTTTCCAAGTATGCCTGAAATACCGTCTTTTACGATATATACGTATGTTATTTGTTTTCAATCATTCTGATATATTCAGACCTGTCCTTACGCCACCTACCAAAAATCAGCACGAACTTTCCGGACAACCCAATATATTTAGAATAATTATATATAAAAAAAAATCGATGAAGACGCGTTTTAGAAATCATTAATTTTTTTTTCATAGATAACTTTAACAAAACGATAACATTGTTCTTGCAGCAGAATATATAGGATCCTTTTGTATTTCTCGGTCAAAAATATGTTCAATTTAAGTTTTTATTCTCTCTTGCTAACATGATTTGGTTCTCAATTAGATTAGATTAGGCGGGTCTCGAGCGGGTCAGCCGTTGATGCGATTAATCCAATCGGATGTATATCGACGTGCATCGGCCAGCGAGCCTGCTTCTCGATCCATCGGAAAGCACTGTGCCCAGAAACACGCCCAGGAAAGAAGAGAGAGAGAGAGAGAGAGAGAGAGAGAGAAAGAGAGAGCGAGAAGGCACACGAGCTAACGGGTATACAGATGAAGGAGGTGCCGGGGTGAGAAGTCGATCGAGAGCTACGATCGACCGGTCGGCCAGCCCGATCGGAAATCGGGCGTCGAGAGCGTCCTCGAGGCGTTGATACCTTTTCGCGCAGGTACCTAATGCTCGGGTTTTGCAAGATACTCGACAATCGGCGGGGCGCGTTTCATGATCAAGCCCGCAATTAAATCGGTGCGCCAAATTTCTGCCCTCGCGGCTCCCAAAGCTGGTCCGCGGCGAAATGTGTAATTACGCGCTTTTATAGATAATTAAACGATAAAATCGTCTCGCGTCGATTCGATTCGACCTCTATGTGCATAGCCTCCTTTTATCATTACAACGCGGTGTAACGTAAGACAGATTGCAACGCGGCGGAGAAAGCCGTCGCGAAATATATATCTCGTGATACAATTGTGCAGGAAAAAGAGATCCTCACGTGTGTGCATCGTGTTGCGTAAAAATTTGTAAGCGCTAATGAAAGTCCACGAGGATCACTTTTTTTTTACAACTTCATATTAATAATATTATAAATTTTTCACAATAATTGAAACGCGATGCGTCAGTCAGTTTGAAGTCATAATTGTAGATTCTATCGGTATATACGTTACTGCACGCGCTTTGCGAAATCATTTCGAATAATAATTATTTGGCGAGACTAGTACCGGACGTGGCACGGCGCGAATGAAACTATCGAGCAAAAAAGGCGAAAAAACGAGAGTGGGAGGGGAGAGGGGGAGAGAGGGGAAAAAGAGAGGATTCATGAAAGAAGAAGAGACAGAGGAGCGGGTGCATTGTTTCTGTGGGAGGATCCCATGCATAACTTAGACAGTCGTGCACAGGTGTAAAAGGAGAATGCGCGTGTAGGTATTATGGGGTTTCAGGTGGAGGTGAAGAGGAAACGGGAGGCGATAGTAAGAGAAAGAAAGAGACGGCGAGACAGAAGGAGAGAGGAAAAGATACGGGGTAAGAGTTAGAAGAGGCTGGCACACAAAGGCGCGAGTTTCGCCAAGTAATCGTGCCCATTAATAACGCTGCTGATCCACCTCCTCTGGCCCCCCTTCTCCTTTCCACCTCCTACTTTGTTGCTCCTACACTCCGGGCTCATGGACACTTATTCTCTCCTCAAGAAATATAACAAACCGCGCTCTATCTTATTTGATACGAACCTACCAGACGATGTTCGATCGCGCGGTAGATTATATTACGCGGTCCTCCCACCCTTCCGATGGACTCGATGCTCTCCGTTGGCCCATAGCAATTATAATTCAACAGCTGGAACACTGTTACGCGTTTTTAAAGAATTTGCGCGCTGATATATTCTTGTTTATTTTTTTTTTAAAGTTTCGTATGTCGCTTTTTAAGAAGATACCAATCAACAATTGTTATAATGAATTCATTTATTCTATTCGATGAATCTATAAGATAATTTGATAAGATTTATCAAATGATAAATTGTTATGAAAAATATAACGAATTATCTCACGATGTCGTTGTTATTAACATATTTATCAATAATGAACAGCTTTTATCACTGATAGTATAAAGACAATTAATTAAGAACACGCGCGTCAAAACAACATTGAGAAATCACACTTCGTGGAAAAATTCGCGAACGCTTTGTGAAAATCTGTGAATGAGTTAACTCGTTTCCCCTCGTAAAGTCCTGTTCTCGAAGATCAGATGCGTCATGCGTGATGCCTCAAATAAAGTCGCGTGCGCCTATTAATAATGCCGCGGCTCCGATAGAAAACAGTCATCAAGAGGAATCTAGGCTGGTCATTTGTACGGGTCGCTGCTGGTTCAATAACGATCCGGCAGGGCCAGCGAATTGTCCCAGCCTTTCATTGTACGCAATCGTTGCGTGCACGCTGTATTTCCGAGCTTATTATGCGGACGTGCGTATCGGTCGTGTGAAATCTTCGCCCGCGATAGGAACACCGATATCAACGTCAATGAAATCCCGAATTCGCAATCCCATCTCTTTCGTTATAATTAACATTACAAATCTGCGTTTATCTGAAAGTGTTACACAGAAAAAATGATTTTGTTGAAGTATCTAAAAATTTAGCTAGATACAGATCGGAAAATAATTTTGTTGGTTTAAAATGATTATGTAGAACACTTAAACATTGTTGATGCTGTAAAAAGTTCTAACTTTATGGCAACTAGTTTGAGTATTCTACATATTTTGAAAACAATATAAAAGACAGAATTGTAGAATTATTTTGATGGTTTCAGCAAAACTATTTTCAGATCTGTATCTAGCTAAATTTTTAGATAATTCAGCAAATTATTTGTACTACAATATAATCTGTGATAAATGATTAAATATCTTTTTGTTTAGTGACAATAAATGCACAATTTTTAGAATTCTTTTTAATGTAGATGTCTTTCTTTTTTTTTTTGATAACCTTTTTAGGTGAGAGATAACAAATTATAATTATATTATAATAAAATGCACATAAATGATCAGAATGGACTCTTGCTGACTCTCATTAGCTTTGAAATTTCTTTGTTGTTATTATTATTTTAAATACTAAGAGTCCATTCTGATCATTTATATAGAATGGACAGTTATACGCACGTTTACTCGAATTTGATTAGGATAGAAGATAAGTACGCTAACATAGATATTTATTTCTTTACATATCTACGTACGCATCTACGTAGAGTTCCTGGCTCGAGAAGTCCGTAGGATGACGATACAACCCTCGATCATGACACTCGGCGTACAAATCCCACGATTGATTATTTATTTCAGGCTATGCATTCTGAATCTAAGTTCACACTCGACGTGAGACTGACCCTACGTGCTTGACCTCCGCGGCAGGATATACAGAAGGGATTACCAGTCCCAAAGTCCTGCCACGCCAAAGTGACTCCGCATTCACCGTCGAGTGTCGTTCACGCGGCACCGATCCATTTTGGAGGCTTCACTCGGTGGACATTTATCCCGACTTCCTCGACTTAAGGAAACATCGATGGATTACGTCAGTGCGTCACTTTACAAAGTGACGTGGAAATCGGACCATGTGGCGTAATATTCGAATGCACTCTTGCGAAAAAACGGAATCGAAGCATTGTCATGCCGATTTTCAATAAATTTTCGCCAAATTTATTGAATCCTGTATTTGTAAAAACTGATGTTAATCAGACGAATCAGATAAAAATAAAATATTATATTGAATAAATGAATTGCAAATGATCTTTCTGTTATGAGATATTGTGCTCCATAAAAATGTTGCATGATGCTTTAAATATTCCATTAATTTTGCATAATATTTAATTCTTCAAAACTGACTTCAAAATTTTTAATACATTACTGATGCTGCGTCCGTAAGAAAAATTTAATTTATGTTGATTAAAAGGCACTGTAATTAATTTCAAGGGACTAAGATGAGATAACTCATATAAAAAAGAAGAAATACTAAATTTATTTTAATAACAATATAATTATTGTATTGTATAATATAATATTACAATATAATATTTAATAACAATAATTTAATTTGCAAAATGTAACATAAAGAGTATAATTGAGTGGATCCAATAAATCTACCGTCAGCTTCAGAACATGTACAGTATTGATATTTCTTTACATTATGTATAATGTATTTTTTGCGAAACATTCCGCTATAAATATTCAGTAAAATTTTAAAAATCTGAGTGAAAAAAAATAACTTAAAATTTTGTTTCCATTGCCGCTAGAATGTGCAGCCGATACATGTAGGTACATTTCGGGGAAACATTCGTTCTCCACCATCGTTACCGCGAAATCTGCCGGTAAACCGCAAAAGAAAGAATTCGGGAGAACTCTCTTGACTTCACCTTCGTGCAGCTTGCACGAAGAAAAGGAGGATCATGTGCGCTCGAGAGAGAGGAGCTTCGGCTGGGGGTTAGATAGATATCCCATCTCTTCTATTCCGCTACCTTAGAAAACGGGATTACGCGAAATCCCGATCACTTTTATAGGAAGTATATGTCCTCTCTAGTCAGGGCTATCTAAGACCGTTCCTCTTCACATTCTCCTTTTCTCTCTCCTTATATCTCTCTTTCTTTCTTTCTTCATCATAGAATCTCAGATTCAACGGCAGAAGGTCAACGTTGGCGATTCGACTACGATCGAATGTAAGCAGCTGCTAGCTCCGCTCTCCTTGGATATATCTCGACTCTGGTCCCTTTTAACCCTCGGCGAAGGCCCATCCGGATCTAATTCTCCGTGAAACGAGGAAGGCCGACTTGCGCAAAGGCGCGTAAGCAAGGATTTGGAGATTCGGACGATGATACATTCGCCTCTACCGATTTTCTAATTCATAGAACGAGTGATCACGCAACCTCTCGTGATTCTCGGGTCCCGATCGATATGTCATGAGATTTATTCAAGAATCGCAGTGATAATTGTTCCTAGATTGTGCTCTGGAATGGCAAAAATCCTTATAATAAGTTCAACGGACTTAATATTTTGACGAAGATTTTTCATTCTTGTAAACTTTTAATTATATATTTTCATTATAAATCTATATATATTTTTAAGTGATATACAAGATAATACATGCATGCTTACATGATTTATTAAAAACCATATGTATATTAAAAATTCTTATGACATCCATTATTAATTAACTCGTATGCGAGTTTATAATTTATTCAAAAATAATTCAGCGGTCTATGAAACAGTAAAATATGCGGTAAAATATGCGGCAGGGTTTGGGAAGAGTGAATGAAGACAAGTCGCGTAATTAAGTAGATATATCACACATTTATAAATTTTCAAGTAAATACACAGAGAGAGATAACGGTTACGGTACAATTTATAGTTGGTTGCACGAGATAACCGTCCTTCATTTTAAACTTCTTCGTCCTGCACACCTTGCGCTTCAACACCTCTCTCGTATAAAAGAAAAAAAAACAAATATATATATATATATATATATATATATATATATATATATATATCACCTAATCATTCGCAGTCGGAACCCGCAGTGCAAAAATCCCTTCCTATCTCATCTTGATAAGCTGCTTGTACAAAATTTCTACAGATATAATAACTTTTTCATAACGAGACAAAAAATTATTTTTGCCAACTTATTGTTATATTTATTTATTTAAAGAATACCGTTAGGACAAAAAAATTCGATCGTAAAAGTTAACCATGCGACTTTTATCACACAACGTGTTCTTACAATTTATCGTCGAGTTTCCCGAACGGAGATGTATCTTTGCGAGATATGCCAGTCAGAGTCGCATTAATTACTTGATATTTAATTGAATAAGCGTGAAATCGAATCGGACATCGATCCCGATGTGAGGAATGGTTATGGAACATTTTTCCGTTTTTTTATTGTACGAGACACGATCTCCCCTCCCCTTTATTACCGAACTCATTAACACGTCGAATGTGACATCGTTGTCGCGCTACCGATTATCATATCTCGAGGAAGAGATATTTATTTGCTCTTTGCGATGTGATTACGCATTATCTCACTCGCGATTGCTGCCTCGATTTACATGTAGATTTCCACTCAGTAAAATTCAATAAAGATCGTTTAATTAATAAGAGATATCGATATATATAAATTGTCTCATTATTGCCTCTGTACACCGATACGTAACATAATTTATTGCAAGTGACAGAAAAATATCTTTTTATTTTTTAAAAGAAGATTCGATATCGAATCATGTTTGTGTACACTAACGTAATAATTATGTTATAACATAATGAATATGTTATCTTCGAGACTGGTATTTTCTGATAAGATTATTATTCTGTTATTGCAATTACGAAAAAAAATTGCAATTACATTTAAACATGCAAAACGTGCTTGTAAAATACGTTAATAAACGGATTGTCTTTGAAATAAAATAAAACATTGACAGGCTTTTGACACCACTTATGATTAATTATGACTAGTCGTTAAAAAAACACATAATCCTCGCTCTCGCGTGTTTGTTTTGCTAACGATGTTAATAGAATTTGCAATGTGTGCATATTGTCGATCGACAGCGTGCTGAACAATACGACTTGATCGGCAATCGCGTACATCGTCGCCGCGCGCGATTTATCACACAGCACCGCCATTGTTTCTAAACGCCGAAAGAATTTTGCTCACGACATTCGCCCGATAATGACATTATGGCGCCGCGATGCGGGCGAAATGGAATCATTAATAATTCCATAACGATATTATTATCGGCACGCGTGATTGATTAAGAGTCTCCGGGTTCTCGCTCTCCCTCTCTTTCTCACCCGAGCCCGGAGCGAAAAGAAATTTATTTCGTGGGCGCGACATCGTCCGAGATAACGATACAACATCGTCATGCTCGCGACGAGAGAGAAAGAAACACATATACGAGAGAATAAAATCATTAATAATTCCGTAATATCTGTAGTTATACGTCGTCTGATTTATTAAAGAACAGTCGTCGCGCGTTGATCTCGAGACGTCGCGCATTGATTTCGAGTCGTCGAGGAAAATTCATGTCGGTATTCTCTGATAACGCGACGATATTATCGGCGATATCGACGATCAGTAGAAAAACAACCGGATGCGATTCTGCGGGAATAAATTAGATGTGTTAAGTCGAGGCAGCAGGACAGAAGAATACGGACGGTTTTTTAAGCGCGAAAGAAGGAGGTAGAAGAAAAGGAGGAGAGAGAGAGAGAGAGAGAGAGAAAGGAAAACGGTGAGAGACGGAGAAAGATAGAGAGGAATTAAGAAAGAGAAGTAGAGAGAGAGCATCGTAATGCTATACATTATACATATACACATCTATAATCACATAATATTCGATTAAAGATTGGTCGGTGTGTATGCGTGATTTATCATTTAATTTATTTTAAGTTAAAACCTCTTTTTACAATAGTATCTTACAATGTGTCACTTTTTACATCCAATAAACATCCTCGCCGCACGTCCGTCGAGTGCGAAAGGATCGCTTCGCCCTTTTGTCTCTTTCATCCCATTCCCCTCAAAGTTCTCTCTCTCATCTCGTTGCGTTTCTAAACTTCACTCACCGTTAATACCTCTCGCTCATTTGTGCGGATGCGATCGATCTCTCTTAAAAATCATATATATTTTTTTGTTTGTTTTTACACAGGCTACACGCTACTTCCTAATAATACTATAATAGCTGCTTCCTTCCTCTCCTCCTTTCACTGCCCCCCTTTTTCTTCCGATCTTGAATGTGCGAAGATGTCACACGAAAATGACTATCGATATCGACTTTTGCTCTCGTCCCTTCAGTCTTTTGGAAAAATCGCCGCCACTCGTCGTCCCCCCGTGGGATCCCGAAGGGCCATATCTTGCTCGCTTCGTCCTCGCGGCGGGAGGAAAAGATACCGCGCGATATCCTCCCGAAATCACAAACATACCGTTGTCCATTTATATATATCCCTTCTTCTCTCTCTCTCTCTCTCTCTCTCTCTCTCTCTCTCTCTCCCTTTACAACTCTTTTGCCCTCTCACCTTCGTATTACCTATATACGTCTATTTAATCGCAAAAAACATACGCGAGTGGTAAAACCTCTAAAATCGAAAAATCACAATGTGTTTGGAACCCAAGCGAGTGAGTCTTTCACGAGTAGCGATCAATCAATGGACAATCAATCGATGATGACCGATAGCGATAATGACAATGCTAATGATCACCCGGTGTCTCACCTCTGTACGACATTTCGTACGTCGTGTTTCACTCGCCAATGAGTCTTCAATTATATCCTGTTGACTATTTATATGCATGGTTGTTTATGATGCGCAATTAGTTGCTAATTATGCACAATCACTTAATGCGCGCGACAGTCGCCCGCTCGCGCGTGTTCCAATATATATTTATAATACATATATTTTATTTTTCTTCATTTGTATATATATATTTATATATATATATATATACTATATTATTACAATAACGATACACAATTTCGAAGATACAAAATTTACACTTTAGTCGCGTGTTTCTCGTATTTCTTGCACTGACTGTTGCTGTCCGATGTATGTGTGTATATGTGTGTATGTAAATGTGTATGTGTAAGTGGATTTTTCGTGTCCGCCGTGACTAAATTATGAAGCTAACGCTCGTGCGATCCGATGATCGCATCGACGCGCCGGGTCGGGCCGATCGATCGCGATCGTCGGAGGCTTCGTATATAATTTACGAATTTATTCTCTATGCGCTTTTATTACACTTATGTGAACTATCACTAACCGGTACGACACACAGAACGGTGCTGGACCAATGGACGCCGACAGTGGACAGATAGAGGCAAAGTACAAGTCAAAGGTTTAAAAAACAAAATAGGAAAAGCTCTATTTCGGAGACTATCGGTGTTGAGCTGCGATCGAGGTTCAAATCTCAATCCCATAGGCTACGACATATTGTAAAAAGGCGTTTCAATTCCTGGAAAATAAATCATGTTTCTTGTGACCGATCGTGAAGCTCAATCGACTCTTGTTTGGAAAGGAATTGAATTCCGCGCACGATTGGCTGTAAAATGTTCCCTAAAAACGGACACTATGATCGAAGTGTCTCGATTATTACTGTTCGCGTCTACTTGAATAAAAAAAAAATCGTGTTAAGCCGCCAGAAGGAGAAACATCAATTTTTTAACAATCTAGATTGCTACATAGTGAAAAGTAGTCGCTTTTTGAAAAGAGAGAACGTTTGGACGTTCTCTCTTTCGAAAGAGTCGATGTAGAATATAGCGAGATTCGTAAATTACCGTTTGCGAGACTGTTAATTGCCGTTTCGTTTAATTGCGGCCGAACGAGACATGGAGCTTCGATGAGTCTCGGTAACTCACGCGAAGCAACACGCGAAACTTGTCGGCGCGACCGATGACGAGAATCTTCTGAGGAACGTCCAAACGATCCCGCACCGAGTTACGAACGCCCGTTAATAAACATTTCTCTTGAAATTGCACGATACCGCGTCGACTTCCGTGCGTAACATGCACGCGTTTCGGAACCCTGCGCATTTGCAGCACACCGCGACTCTTCGCACTCGGAATCGATTTTGGGTGCGAAGCGTGATTTATGCGCCGTCGACCGTCGAGCGGAAGGTCAATAAAGGCCATGGCACACTAAGAAACTGAAGTAATAAAACGTAAGCAGTAAATAGATTGGCCAATCACAATAGTAGGGACCGTAAGGCCATAACTTAAACAATAGCAAATCCAACATGTTGATTTCCTTACTGCTTATGTCTTACCGCTTAAGATTTTCTGTGCACTATAGTCCTAAAGCAATGTGTACAATAGAGTAGTAAACCTTTAAGAAATTGATCATTCGATTGTTCTCCTTACATTCGATTGTGATTGATCAATTTCTTACGACTTAAGGCTTACTATTCTAAAAAATATAGATGTGGATTTAACACACACACACTATACAGTGTCTATATAATTCTTACCGTATTGATGTTAATATTAACAAGAACATAGAGTAGATTTATAAACCCTTGGTTATAAACCCTTGATAGTCATATCAACAATACTATGATGTGGATTTAAATCTCATGATGTTGAAATCACATCATATTGGTGTTAATAGTAACACTCACATAATGTGACTTATGTAGGGTGCCTTCCAACAAGACTCAGTACAACACAATGATCATCTCATCCTTGTTTAACATTGGCGAATAACAAGGATATAACGATGCACCGTGTCACGCGTGTTTCTTGTTGGAAGGCAACCCATAGACATCGCGTGGTTTTAAATCCATCGATATTTTTTACAGTGTACAATCATATAGACACTGCGTAACGCGTAATATGATTACCCGCGCGACGGTCCGGTATTTGATCGTCCACCCAGAATCCTCCGAGGAGTCGCCTAAAAACAGGTCATCACACGCACACACGCATCCGCTCTTTCCACATGCACTCGCTCACACACGCTCGTACGCGCGCACATATAATATAAATTCTTGTATCTATATATTTATTTACATGCTATATATCATATATAAGACTCAATACAGTAGCTGATTTTTCCTTTGTACTTGGGGCCGGGGCTCGATGGCCCTACATGAAACTTTACATATTTACATGAGCTTTCACTTAAGAGAGATCCGACAGGCGCTCTCACGGCCATGCACAAGGACGTGAATCCCGGGATCCCGCGTGTCGGGATTTTCGTATCGTCAATGATCGATCGTAGCCCCTTGACTGGGAGGAGGCCCGTGTGCGAGAAAGAGAAGAGGAGCGGTTTTGTGTTTAGTTTATCTTTTTTTTTCTGTTTTTTCCTTTCTTTTTACATTACAACGAGACAGTGGTGGGCTGCGTCCTGAGCTGCTAGGTCACTCGCGATTCATGTGTACTCCGATCGCCAGCCGGTCTGAAACCAGACAAAGATTACCACACTCTTGAGATGCTCTACTTGCCGGCCATTCTGTGAGTGAAGGATGTCCTCGCGCGCCGATCGCGACGCGATTAATATTACCGCTTGGAAACAGAAACGGAAGCTGCACTGGCAGTGACCATTGAAATGTTTGGAATAACGTGTCTCATCGAGAAAATAATGTTTTGTATATTCAATTGTTTTAAAGGACTCCGTATTAATTATATGGAGAATTGAGTCTCTGTGAAATGAGTTAATTTTTATATATAATATATAGCTTATGATATAGTGAATAACAGATATCATAATTATAAGACTCAGTAACGGATACTTCGAATGTATCAAGATGTAAAAATTGTGCTCTGTGAGCACTTTTGAAAACTAAAAAATTATTTACCCTTGCATTATTAACCTTGTGTCTATAACAACTTTTATTCATCATATTATTACAAGTTACATTCTGTGAAAACTAATTCATTTCACTGGGACTCAATTTTCCATATAATTAATGTGGGATCCTTTCTCTACCTAGTAATGTAAAATTGAAATTTTGGGAATTATAGATCTAAATGACGTGATCGTATCGTTTCGCTATCGCGAGATAGTTGCAGGATATTAAACTTGGTTCACGACCCAAGAGAAATCGACAAACTCTACGCGGTAGATCCTGATCGATTATCGGCGGTCGAAGCCTTTGGTCAATCGCCGGTGAAGGTAACAATCGTGCACTCACCATTGCGTTCGTCGTGGCCGCCAGCTGCAGACCCTGAAGACTCGTCATGTGATGAGAATGGGAATGCGAATGTGAGTGCGGGTGGATGGGGGGCGGCGCCGGTGGCGCAAATCCCTGATGAAGACCTCCGGCCACGCCGACACCCGTGTGATACATGTAATGCTGCATCGCCGGATGCATCGTGTGATGATGCTGCGACGTACCTGGAACGATAATGGGAAGCGTCGCTCTTTTAAAACTCTTCCTGTGCCCATGAATTTCGCATAAGAGACCTCGAGGGACATAGTGGATTCTTTTCGGTTGTACTGAGTCGTTTACAAAGATGATTACATCAAAAAATGTCATACAATTGCGAATCTTAAGTGCGTTGTCGCTAATCTAAGTTAAATCTACATTTAAGTCTTTTTCTTGTGGGAGAATAGTTATTTGATTTTTTTTTACGTAAATGATCACCTGAGTTATTTTTACACCCTCTCAATTAAAATCCCTATTATTAATAATACATTTTTTGTATACTATTGATTGTTTTGGAATTTATTAGTATTTGAGAATATTATAGAATTTAATATCACAATTTTCTGAAAAAAGTAAGTATAGAAACCAAACAAATATTTAACGGAGTAAGTACGTTAAATAACTTATGTGATAATATTTCTAAAAAATAAAGATTCTAATTAACGTTTTTATTACAGGTTTTTTCGAAATGCATTTAAAGATTCATAAAGAATAATTAAACAAGAAAGAATATGTTAAATAATATTCATACAAAAAATAATTTTATAACAATTTATAATATTTATTCGCCGCTAGGATGTAAGATTTCTCAGATGACTATTCCCGATTAAGTGTAGAGAATAATCTTTCTGTCTCTGGTGTTATAATACACATGTATAAAACATGACTTTTCGAAATTTTTGAAATTATTAAATTTGAAATAGAAAAAATATTTATAAGCCCAAGAATTCGACTTACCCATTGGCGATCCGAATCCTGAATGGAAGGGCTTGTTATCGAGATCAAGGTGTCCGCTGGCCTTGATCATGTCGCCCATGACACCACCGAGACCTAGACAACCGCCAGCCTTTTTCTTCTTGCTTTTTGACGAGAGCTTCCTGTTTCTCGTTTGGATACCTTCCTTTTTCATCGTCAGCGGCCGATTTACCTGCAACAGTCGTAGACAACAGTTCGCTAAGTTTAGAATTTATACTACGTAGAAAACATGATTTGTCAGCGCATTATATAGG
>Ga0157364_1004298_pt1 | contig 14182 bp, 6 predicted proteins | sample AttsexASBM2_FD_111476 | JGI IMG/M metagenome (GOLD analysis project Ga0157364, IMG submission 111476) | Fungus gardens microbial communities from leaf cutter ant in Ribeirão Preto, State of São Paulo, Brazil - Atta sexdens ASBM2 | ecosystem: Host-associated > Fungi > Mycelium > Unclassified ... | reverse complement strand
TAATTTAGTAAAAAAAACGAAAGACACGGAGACTTGCGCGAATTGTAATCTAAGGGAATTTGCGAGAGAGTCTCGTAAACGATCAATCTACAATGCAGGAATATTGCTGTAGATTCTTCCGTATACAGGCATCTCATAATCGAATATCCTGCTCTTCAACATTCAAAGGGAAAAAGATGTAAAAAGTTCCAAAGATTACACGATGTAGATGTTGAATTGTCAATATTATCCGTGTTGTACGCGGTTCTCAGAAAGCGGACAAACGATATTCATGATGCAGCAGGAGTAATGTGGGGGGAGGGAAATGCGTTCCCTTTCTTTCGCGTCACTTTCTACAATAGACTAGGGATCGAGATTCTCCGCTATTCCGCTTCGCGCGAAGCGGGAATTACTTTCGCTACTTTCAGCTCTCCCAACAATGCTGTGATTTAATAGAGACCGTGGGCACGCTCGCGTGAGCGCGCTACTTTCATCTTCCTTTGCTCGCGCGATTACAAGTTTTCTTGCCGTCGTCGTTCGTTTCTGTAACAACGCGTACCTCGCACATTCGTTCTGAGAGACAACGTCGGTTGAACGTTTAATATTCCTTTGTTACGCCCCGTAAGTCAAAGAAATCGTTAACTCGGTTCTTTTGGGTATAAATGTCTGTCTTGTCATCGATCTACGCAATTTGTCTCTCGCAAAAGGAAATAGTATTTCTAGAAATTCTCTTTAGCGTTTACGTCCATGATCTACAAACAATATTTTTCAATGTTATACTGTCTGTTTTTTAAATACATATCACTTATTTGATAGAAAAGCGATATATCTCAAAATTAGCAACTTTCAGGAGAACATTTTTAAAGTTCTAAATTGAAACAACGTTTTTAAAGAAAAGTATAATTCTAAATAGAATATTTTTCTATAACTATTTCAACACTGACAACTCTTTCATGGTATCTTAACTTAACAAAAAAAATTTCTTTCCTATAAATAGTTATTGCAAACTTGATAAAAAAAACAAGCAATATTATTACAAATGTATCATTTTTTTCAACAAAAATATACGTTTTTAAAATTGATTTCTTAAAAATGCTAATTTTTTGTTGTATTTTTCTCTCAAACAAGCACAATATTGCGATATGTGTACATATGGATATCTACACAATATCCAATACTTTTCACATTACGTGGTAACTACATTCAGCTGACGATTTCCCGAAGTTTGCACGGAATGCGTCGTAACTACATTTCTCGATTTCTTGACTCTTGTCTTCAAAACGTCCGACTGTGGCGTCGAGTCTCCAAGTATTCACTTTCCACATTTTCGCGACGGGGGGCTCCAAGATCGGATATCGTGCCCATCGGAGCAATACGACCCAATCCGCAGAGTGCAATTTCATGAAGGGTGATTATCGCATGCCGTAACGGCGATTCAAGTTGCGACACTTCTCGCGTGGATGACGTTTCGTTGGATACGGCGTGGTTTGAAAGTTGCCATCGAAGTTTATTTCGAAATTGCACAGCCGCGCGATCTGATCGCGATCTCCAAAAAAAAAAAGATTACAAAAAGAAAGAATAAAAAAAATTGGAAAGGAGGAAGAAACGGAGCGTGCAGTAATGCCAGCGAGCGCGAGTCGCACGATTTGTTTCGGATTTTAAGTTCGTACATGCATCACAAACCTACCCACAATAATTTATTACACTTGCGAATACAGTTATGGAGTGTCTCAAAGGAAATGCAAACTTAGTTTTATTAACGTTCGGTTGTTTTATATCTTTTTCTTAGAGTAATTTCTAAATGAAGAACTATCGAGAATAGAAAGCTTTTTTACAATTAAAACATTAACAAGATTAAACGTTTAAATTTTATTCGACTTTATTCCAGAAAATTGAATTTATAAACTTCAATTAGCAGAACACACACACACATACACACACACACACACACACACACACACACACATGTATTTAAAAAATAATAAATAATAATAATAATAATTTAGAGCCTATTGATTATCTTGTTTCATATTTAACTTTATTATAAATACTAATTCTTAAAATAACTTATATATTTAGTATCTTTTTTAAATTTATCAATAAATCTATTATTAAAATATTAATAGAACTCTATGTGTACCAATTGTAATTGAGTTAGAATGCGATCTGATCTGATCTAAACAACATGCTGAATCAGACGATTAGATGTAAACAATAATAAAATACGCGATTCGAAATACGCGAACGCTCAGGTGAAATCGAATGGGATCGAATGCATGGGATCTAATCTCTCTTGCTCTCTCGATCTTTGTAAGTGCATCCAGGTACTCTGCGATCGTCGTTCGTCGATCTTGTGGGTGGGTAGCCGTGTACTTTCATTCTGAATGATAATTTATCATTCATATATCTCATTACGGCAATATGTAACGAAATCGCCGAGATACTGTTGGATTTATAGTAAGAAGGTGTGGACGTTTTCTAAATGTTACTATGGCGATGAACCCGGTTCTATGAAAATACTCTGTAACGATAACAATATTTGCGATACGATATGGTAGATAAACAATAATTCATCCTTATCTGTCATGTTGTGTATTTTTATCTTACGCTTTTAATCTGGAATTTTTAACTTAAAGTTATCTCACAGTAGAATTATGATGCAGAAATACGTTGTGTGTACAAGTTTCTGAACACTTTTATACATTTTAATAATTAAAAAAATTTTTGTATTAAATATTGATTATATTTAACCGATTATATTTTTTTAGTTGACCATAAAATAATTTAGAATGCTTTGCCGTATGCATTCGATACTATTATATTTCACCGTCGAGATTTCATTGTCAAAAGAAAACGAGATTATAAGCGTCTCTTTTTGCGCATTGTGATAGATGATAACAACGTTGTTGGGGATACACAGTCTAGGAAATGGTGAAAATTTTTTTTAAAAAACGCGACACCAACATGGGAGTGCACCGAGTGAACTTGACAGATGGTTCTTTCGCTTTTTATCGCGAATGTGCACGTAACGTAGGGGCCTGTTTATACACAAGTTTATCAATGTAATACGCCGCTGCAACGCGTTTACACATAACCCATTTGAGATCGTCGCCCGCATAATTTTTTTTTCCTCCACCTCCACTAATGGCGAAATGCAAGATGCAGCAAACAATACGACAGCTAAACAAATTATAACTATTAACAAGAAGTGATGATATTTTTTTCTGGAGATTAAAACTTTAATCAAAATATTAATTAAAGGATTTTGCGGGAAGAGAGTGTAAAATGAACGAATACGAGTTGAAGAAAGATATTTGTTAGAAATCTGCAAATCACGTTTATTGAACCATTCGTTACATTGGGTAGAATCGCAGAAATAATGAACAATCCAAACTGTCGAAATACTTGTTGTATAATCTGAAAATCTTTTCGACATTGCACTTTGTGAGAGATTGACTGCACTCACACATTGTAAGCAATAAATTATCAAGTTAATTTAACACAAGTCGGTCTCGCCTTTCGTTTCGAATTAAATGGTTTAATAAATTTGATCATTCGATATGCTGATAATACTGTCTACAATACATTTGACTGTACAGACGTGAATTAAAGGCACGATTAACAAATTACGAAACGTACAACTTACGAGCATAAGAACGTTTTGGTGGTTTTTTTTTCTCAATAAACGATTATAGTAGCAACGTTGTGACTGGGAGAACGCTGCCGCATGTTAACGCTTTAAATAGCAATTTATATGTTCGCCAGAGTGTTGAATTTATCTTCAAGATTGTTAGTAGCGATTACATTTTTTAACGAAGGTGCATCAGTCTTTAAAACTGAATTGTATATCTAAGATAAAAATCGTAGACTTTGATATCGACTCGCTTAAATATTGATTCGCTTAGATATTTCTGATAATAAGTCTTTCTTATAGCATCTTATAATATTCCATGTTACTTTAAAAAAGTAAAAAAAAGTGTTAAGTTAATGATGAAATCGATAGTTGTTATTAATTAAACATTTATAATTTGTCCATTAATTTATTACTTAAGAATTCAAATTATATGCCTAAATGAATTGAGGTATGAATTAATTCAAGTGAATAGAAGACTGTAACTCATTCTTTACACGCAACATTAAAGCGAATTCATAAATTTTTAAGTTAATTCAAATCAACACATATTGATCTATATTTAAGTAACTTTGACTGTCGTCAATGATTTTCAACCATGCGGCTGCCCTGGGTAAGCGGTCTCTTTTGAATCGCTCTGTATGACAACGTGCTACACGCTGGCATTGAGGTGTAGTCTAAGCAGAATAGGCTAACTAACCAACTAACCACGAGACCACGTCAGTAGGACAGTGAAAGGCGACCTAGACCAAGTCTCTTTCCAGCCGTCGCGTGGAGTTGGAACTTAACAGAGGGAGAGAGAGAGAGAGAGAGAGAGAGAGAGAGAGAGAGAGAAGAGAGGAGAGAGAAGGGGGAGGGGGGAGAGAGAGAGAGAGAGAGAGACGCACGTGTCCCACGCGTGTGTATTTACTAACACGCGCGGACACGTGCAGCGCGTGTGCGGCACGTGTCAGTGTGCATATACGCGTACTGACACTACTGACCGGTGCGGCAGGGAAAAATGGAGTTGTAGCGGCGCGAGAGCTGCCGTTCGCTCGCGCGAATATTTTAATGCCTCGCCGGACGCTGTCGGAAGTGCAGTTTAAACGTCGTTAACGTTAAGCGTAAATTATTCCACGGCACGCGGGGGAGACCTTATATAGCAGAATAGTTTTACCATGCAAACTCGTTGAAGGCTTTGTAGTCCTTCACGATTTAATCAGTCGGTCAATCGAATCTCGCGCGACCCCGGAAATACCTGGCGTGCGTGCTCCACCCTTTCGATTCTCCAAGACCGACAATTGCGACCGACGCGACGCGATACTTAATTATCGTCTTCCACAGAGATCTTTATCCTATCGATGTACGCGCAAGTGCGTACGTGGGCTTCTCTGAGAACGGTTACGAAATATTTGAACCTCCATTCAAACCTACGATGATATACCAAGAACAATTTATTACCGGAAATTTCTTCCCCGTTTATTGCGTAGAACCGCACCTGGTTCCACGTCACTCGAAGGAATCGTAGACAAAGTCACGTTTTCAGACGGAGGTCGCCCGCCGATGTGAATGACTGATGCCGACGTTTTGGAGGACACACCAGCGTGTAGTTATTTGAAAGTATAAAGAATGCTATGTTTGCCGGAATTTTATCATATTTCCGTTGCTACGTAGTAGCCCGTAATATGTTATGCGTAACATATTAAAACGTGACGATTTAAGACAAAGGAAATTAAAAAATGTAAGTTAATTATTTTAAATGTAATATATTATTTTTTATCAATTAGATTATAATTTATTATGATTAGTTTCAATGTCATGAAACGATGTGCTGCGAATTCGGAAACAATTTATGGAATTATTAATTCATGAAATTGTTTGGTATAAAAATTGAAAAAAGAGATTCGGCAACTTCCAGACAGATCAGGCTTTTTTTTTAAAAATAATATATTATTATTATTTATTTTTTCGTGCATTTCTTTTTCTTAGAACAAACTGTGAAAAAGATGTAGGATAATTTTAGCGACTGAAATTGTTATAATACGTCCGAACTCTGATTCCTACGACTGATTCACTCGTGAGATATTTGCGGATCGGAGCTGGTTCTACAGAAGATTTTCACTCTGAACGTAGATGAGAGGATGGGCGGGAAAGAGGTAGGGGCGGACGACTTGTCCGAAAAGGATTTACGATCGGCAAAAACGCGCTCTCGCAGAATTTCGCCATTGCAGCCGGCCGACCAACCGTCCGAGGCGACGAGAGAGTCGGTCCTTTCGATTTCGTTCTCGTTGCGGGATTGTAACTTTGATGCCCGAGAATTCTTGCCGCGAGAAAAGCACAAAGATAAAAATAACAATTTTCGATGACCTCCTTGGCTGCCAAAAGAAGAAAGTTTGTTGGCGTTCGCGGAGAGAGAAATTAATACAGTCGCTGTATAATTTTAATCAAGATATGCAATGATAAGATTGTAATTATACATTAATTATTAACCAACACGAATTTTTTAATATTAATTTTATGAGATGTTGCATTTAAAGCATGTCTATTTTAAAACTCATAATTATTGCGTATTGAAAATATGGAAAAAAGAATAATTGTAAAAGCATAATTTATGTAATTCACTGCATAAAACGAGATTTTTTAATATTATTATATAAGATTATCTGATATATACTGATAATAAGAAATGACGAAGGCGTCAAGTCTACATCTGTTTTCAAGAGGGCCGCAAACTGCATCCTAATTTTCACACATGCACAGTGCATGCTGGTGAATGGCGAATGTTATAGGGTCAATGGCGCGTAGAAACGGCATCGTAGTACCGTAAACAGATTCGTATTCTTAGACAGGATTTTAGGGGTCAGCCACCATACGCTGTTAAGCTATTAACGATGATATAAAATCTACTCGCTAACACGCGCGACGATGTTCCGCAATTTCCGCGCTGTTTATTCAACGTTTATTCACTGGTAGATCGTATGGCGAGTGTCTGTTCTATTCTGCGATTGAAAATAGCAATATCTATTAATTCCGCGAACAATTTTATCCATCTGTTTCGTCAGTTTTTTGTTGTTGATAAAATTAACAGCTGGAATCAAAACAACGGTGTACTTTGATATGGCAAGTAGATACAGACATTATGAAACTGACGAACATTATCAGACATGTATGACTTCTTCTATTTTGAAATAATACGATTTAATCACTTCAGTATCAAGATAATAAAATGTTTTAACAGTATTTTAACAGTATTTATTTAGTATTTATTAAGATAATATGTTGATATAGTAGTAGAGATACATATATTACAGTCAGACAAAACTATTCTTTTCTACTTTTCTACTTTTAAAATGATATGAAAGACTATTTCTTTTATTTAGAGATAATATAATTTCGCTTTAGTAACAAATAAACTAATAAAATATTTTTAAAGTATTATTTATTTATATAGCATATTGATTTGGCAGTAGATACAAACATTATATGGTCAGACATGTAAGGCTTTCTATTACCTTGAAATATGAAATCTTATTACTTTTAATATCAAGATAATAAACTGTTTTTGACAACATTATATCTATTTGATATTTATGTAGGTAATTTGATATGCAGTAGATATAGATTACAGACTTTGCTAGATATGTAAAATTGTCCCTTCTATTTATAATTACAAATAATATGATTTAATCATTTCAATATTAAGATATTTTTTAATTATCTCTCTTTCAAGTAATATATTATTTATACATTATCAAGAATTATGTACAATTTTAAACCATGTAAAAAATAAATATCAAATATTTATGTAAAATCCGTTTCAAACGAATTTAACTTTTACATATTGATATTTGAGAGCATTTTTAAAACCATGTTTATCTTTTGTATTTTTGTAAACCGTATGCTTCAATTTCTTACATAACTTTGTTTAAAGTTTATTTTAAAGTAAGGATGTTAATAAAGTAAGAATACTGATTACTAGCACTTATGTCTTGATTTACGATCGAGTTTACGTCGTGAGTACATATATTCGAGCGCGTAAGTCGACGTGTAACTGCGAAGAAATCTCAAAGCGAAAGTGAGAACGTGTCTTCGCCGTCACACATATTCAGTAGCGTTCTAGTGCACAAACTCCTACTCGCGCTGTCAGTGAAAACCGCTGGTGCGATAGCCCGTGGAATGGAACGCAAGGGAAATGAGGAAAATCGGGCACCGATGAAAGTGAGAGGACGCCGGCTACAGGGTGTCTCAGGCGGCTTATTCCGCAGTCGACCGCGAGAGAAAGGAGTTCACCTCTAATGGAGTGGCTGGTCCAGTCGGTCCGCGCGATCGATGGAAAACGAAAAAGTCACAGTGGCGGAGGTTGATCGTTAGCGAAGTTTCGGAATCTCATTCATTGTCCAAGTTTCAAAATACAATTAAAAAATACAGTCATAACGGTGCGTGAAATAATCGAAAACAAAAAGGTATTAATGGTATGGCGAAAAAGACATTAATGATTATTTTGAAGTTTTGAAAAGTTTTATTATGCGAGCCTCAAAATGCATTTATGGAAAATGCGATATCACATAAAGAAATTAAAATATTGAAAAACAAAAAAAATGCATTATAATTTAAGTTTTTGTAAGTAAATAACTGACTTGATAATATAGCTTCTTAGTAGAATTCTCGAAACAAACTTTTATAGTACATTTATATAATTTTATTTATCGCACTAACAGAAAATAAATTTCTCACGTTCACCAGGATTATTTTCTCGCTACGCCCATGACCTAGACATCAGACCTACTTGCGGATTCTCGAATGCAGAAATGATATGCGCGTTCTACACTGCACGATGACGAACAGATTAAGTTGCTCGGAGAGCAACTTTCACGTTTGCTCTCACGCGTGTGATATTTTTCCTTTCTTTTATTTTTATTTTGCTTTAACATGCATTGTGCCCTATTATAGCCGGGCGCGCGCGACCGCCTTAAGATTTCGTAAGGCGATTGTTCGAATCGTTACGTCAACGGCGAACTAATTCCATATAATATTGTACAATCCGGCTAGGCCTATGGTGTGGAGTCTAGTGTCGTAAAGCCCCATATTTTATACGTCGTAAGTTACTTCAAATGACATTACGTCCGAACACGCGCTTTCGTCTAATTCGAATTTGATTGGTTGTTATTTATTTACAAATTAATACGGAGAGAAAGAGAAGCAACTGGGGATCTCGTAAACCTTTCTCCTGGATAGCAGAGATTAAATAACTGCTGGATGCGAACCCTGAAATTTGTGTTCGCGTTCGCAAAATTTAAGGAGATTTCGAGGAAGGCACGTCTGGCGATCTACATGATTACAATTTTAAATAATGCAGCGAGACGCATAAGTCAGGAATTTGAATTCGCAATGAATTTTTTAAAATGTAGAAAATTATTTAACGAATTTTAAATATTGGCGCTATTAAAATTAAGATGATCGAGATTAAGCTTAGAAGTTCCAAAGAAATTGGAATGTGATTATATGTGTATACGTGTATATATATATATATATATATATATATATATATATATATATATATGTATATATGAACATTATTTAATAATTTATTTTTCCTGGTTACAGATTGATCATTCGAAAAGTAAGGGTTTTGAGAAGCCGAAAAGATTCTTCTAACAAGGAAGGATTCTGGCTAGAATTCGCGAGAGTGCTAAGGGTAGAAGAAAGGAACAATCACTTTATCGCGCATACAAAAGTGAGGAAGGATAATGGCGGGCGAGGACACACAAATTTTGTCGAACGGCAATGTGGAAGTGCTCACAATTATCCCACCGAAGATGACGAATGGGAACGGGCTGATTTGCGGCGACAAGCAGCACAATAACAATGGCTTGATAGCGAATGGGAAGTTACATGGAATCAGCGGTACGGAGAATGGCAATCTGATCGTGCCGGATGAGAGATCGAGCAGCCTTCACACGGAGTTCAACGATGCCGACGTGTCCTGCGGATGGGGCCCGTGTAGGCCTCACTGGCTGCAGTACTTTGCTACGAAGCAGGCCTTCTTAGTAACCTTCTGCCTTACCTGGGTCAGTACACAAAAGAAATGTATAATCTTTTAAGTGTAAATAAATTGATTAGAAATTTATGTATAATAGACAGGAATAAAAGTAAATGAGTAAAAAGTAAAGTGAGAAGTTAAAGGAGACAGTGATAACTATATCAATTTCAAAGAATAATATTAAAGAATTAATTATGTAATTTTTTTTTGAAAGGGAAAGACAAAGAATAGGCTTTTCTCTGATTATTTTAACGAACAATTTTATTAAATAAAATCTACGAGTTTATCTTGACAATTTGGCGTAAAATTATCTTTATTTTTTTTTTATTGTAGGTGCTTCAGGGTATGTATTACACATACTTCGTCTCCGTCATCACGACAATCGAGAAGCTCTTCCAAATCCAGTCAAAGACAACAGGTATTATTATGTCGGCTACGGAGATCGGTCAGATCGGGTCCTCCCTGTTATTGACGTACTATGGCGGCCAAGGTCACCGGCCGAAGTGGATAGCCTGGGGCATGATCCTCTTCGCCGTAAGCTCGTTCACCTGCTCGATACCCCACTTTATCTTCGGCGAACAGCTGATTCGTCGACAGAACGAGATGCTGGTCAGCGGCGTCGGACCTGGCGCTGAGAGCCGCGGGCCCAACGATACGGATCCGATACCGGCGAATCTCTGCTGGTTCCAGGAAAGGAACAGCACGTTAGACGGGTGAGTACTACTATCATAACTCTTCTTTGAGTTATTCTCTTCTATTTCTAAATTCTTAATGAGTGACGCCTTCCGACGATTCATCATAACGAAGAGAGATATCTTCATTGGCTTTTACCCTCGTGATTAAGTAATAGCTAACTCGACAGTCGTGAATCATCAAAAACACAGGGTATTAGAATCTATTAATCGCAGTGGTAGCAAATGTGAGTGTGAAAAGGAAATCGAATTATTCAGAATTATTAGTAATTGTTAAATTAATAGATTAATGAATCAGTTAATTTCATAAAATTATTGGTTCTATTCGTATTAATGAGATAATGTAGGTATTAATCCATTATTATTTTAATTCGATTTAATAGCCGTTAGTGATGATTCGTATTTGTAAAATGTATTCCTCGTTTAACAAACTCAAATAGCTTAGTTTATTTAAGAAATCAATACAGAAGCATTTATGGTATAGTTGAAGGAAATTTATGATCGTCGCGTTATTACAATGTCTCGCGAAGAAACAAGGCGGCATGCAAACGATCAGCTGTGTTATCGTTTCGGACGAGATACAATAATCGTTTGCCGTGATAAATACACAATGTAAGGCGGAATACCGCCGAAGTAATAGGTATGCAGTTTTGCCTCAAACTCGTATTATACAAGAACCGGTTTGTCGCATTTCTACAGGACGAGTTGCACCAGCGGTTCATAATCCGAAGGCAACTAATGAAAAACGAATTGCGCGTTTTACGTTACCATAAAGACCTTTTAGACAGCTGAATGTTTTCGGATAGAAATCTCTTTATCGTTAGAAACAGTTCCGAAAATAATAAGTAGGAAAATAGTAAGTAGGAAATAGAACGCGTTTTAAAAGGAGGACTATGTTAAGATTTTCTTCAGAAGATAAATGTTTCATTTTTATAAAAGATCCTACGTTTAGTATATTCTTTTAAATAATTCCAAGAGAAACTTGGCTGAAAAATTCTAAATCAATTAAAAGATGAATTGTTTTTAAATCTTTTCGAAAATAGTTTTTAACAAAAGGATAGAAATGTACAAATTATATGCGTGTTAATTTTATGTCATGTATGTTATCAATGACATAGTAGTGTACGAAGGAAATCGATTTTCATATGAGAGAAAGAAAATGATAATGTATTTGGTTAACGAGCGAGAAAGTTTGGCTAATAATTTTGTTGTTCTCTGATTATAACAACGGACTCCATTTTTCAGGAACCGCTTTTACGTGTATTGTTTAATTCTGTTAATTGTTATATAATGAAAATGTCCATTGATCGAACACAATGAAATTTTACAGCGGACGGAATACTCTAAACAGATTCACGCAATTTAATCCATAATAAAAATGGAGCAATGTCGTTTTTCTTGTTATCACATTGCAGCTGCGCTTATCATTTCTCGTGAAGAAAAAGGATCTTATATCCCTTTCATGTAGGTGTTAACTTCCTGATGTATTCCCGGAAGTTGTTGATAGAATTTTACTGTAAAATAGAAATTATCGGCAACGAATTTAGATAGCAATAGTTGTGATATATTTATGCGTATAAGATAATTTGAATAATTCAATGTTTGAATAATGAAATTACAAAAATCATTATTCTGAATTTATTGTTTCTATGTATATGCTGATCGACAAAATTTTATTGTCAATGTTAAATCTTGTAAATGCCATTAACCTTATAATTAAATTTTATTACTTTATTTTGTAATTATAAGTATTAATTTTTTTAACTAGATAATACATTTACATCACTCTGATATTCATTAATATGTGTGTACTATGGGTGTACTATGAGGATTAAGTAACTTGCGTTAATGACCAGCATATACATCGGATTTATTGCTGTAATTATAAATACCTAATAATTAATTATATATTTTTTTATTTTGAAGATGGAACATATCGATGACCGCATCCCAAATTGAATACTGTAAAGGCGATTTTCTTACGGAGCAAAGAAGAATACAAAGCAAGATAACTACGGTGGTGCTTGCAATATTTTTTGTATCATTACTCGGTGTAGGAATGGGTCAAACAGCGGTATACACTCTCGGTATACCGTATATTGATGACAACGTAGCCAGCAGAGAAAGCCCTTTATATTTCGGTAAATCCTTTCACCGATACGCAAGTTATTATTACATTCTAATTCTTTTCTTTTATATTAATATAACAGATTATATATTTTAATTATTTTTTAAAATAATTTAATTATTTACTTTTATTGTTAAAATATTTATGTGTATTAAAACTAACTCTTGCTAGAAACAACAATTTTTTTAACATATATAAATTGCTTGTAATATTATTGTTGTAATACAAATGAAAAGATTTATTTTTCTGTGTCTGCAAATCATTATCCGATATTTAATTATAAATTTAAAGCTTAAAAAAAATCATTTGATTATGTGCAACAGCGATCACCATCGGAGTACGGATTCTTGGTCCAGCGTTAGGCTTCATCCTCGGTTCTGTGTGCACGATGGTCTATGCGGATTTGTCGAGAAATCCGCAGATTACACCATCGGATCCAAGATGGGTCGGTGCTTGGTGGCTTGGTAAGTCCAAATAAATGATAATATCGAAATTAAAAATAACGATTAGTTCAATTTTAATGATTAAGAATAAAGAAATATTCCACTTACAATATATAATTTGAGCTTTATAATATTAACAATAACCAACTTATTGAAATTCTCCATAAAACGCTTAATCTTCGATTTTTAATATAAATATGCAAAAAGACTTGGTTCGCTAAAAGTTACTTGACCTTCGTCCCTTTTAAATTGCGTAGTTAGTATTACGTAATCTATCTCCAATTTTTGTCGCTAGAGAGTACTATTAGTTAAATATCTATTAATTTCTTATGCTCGATTTTACATTGAAAAAAATGATATAAAAATAATTCCTTGAGCAACTAATGGCAAAAGTTAATAAATTAGTAATTCACTTTAAGTTTGCATTAAGTATGTCTATGTGATTACATTATCCATCTGATATTAATAAAAATATTAAGTAATTTAAGTAATTTTATGTATTCTAAGATATATTTATTATAATTAATAATACAGTAGAAAAATACACCAATTATCTGGACATTGATTATCTGGATTTCAAAAATATATTAAAAATGTTCATCCAATGACTAATTTTAACTAATTTTCAAGTATAATTCTATCTATTAATATATTTTTGATTATTTTTATTTATTAACATTTCTTAGATTACTGGATTTATTTCTAAATGTCTTAAATTGTATATAAATAAAATTAAGATCTTCGAATTTTATGAAAATATTATCATATTATTAGTACAGATACAAATAAACACAGACTTCAACGCAGAAATTCATACGTGATAATATTTGTATCGTTTGTTTTGTATATTACATGACACAGTGCGGAAATAAACACAAGATAATAACAAATTATTCTGTAGGAAACACTAACTATGGTAAACTAAATATAGCAGCAAAAGTATTAGTACGAAGATCCAACAGCATGGATACGACAAAATTAACGAACATATTCAAGAAAATAAAGATTGTTGCACTTGCTGAAAATAAATCGGAATATGCAATTGCTCGTGAAGTGAAGGTATCAATAACACAAGTTAGAATTGTACTTTACAAGTATAAAATACAGAATTCTTTAACCGTTATTTTACCAATAATTAAATTTAGTGAACGTGAAAAATATTTTGAACTATCAGAACAAATATTTAAAGAACGAAATATAAAGTTATCTATTAAGAATATTCGGATAACCAATGCAAAAAATCTTTGGGATATTTGTACATTTTACAACTCGTAAGTTAAAATATTTAAT
>Ga0157364_1004297_pt1 | contig 14182 bp, 6 predicted proteins | sample AttsexASBM2_FD_111476 | JGI IMG/M metagenome (GOLD analysis project Ga0157364, IMG submission 111476) | Fungus gardens microbial communities from leaf cutter ant in Ribeirão Preto, State of São Paulo, Brazil - Atta sexdens ASBM2 | ecosystem: Host-associated > Fungi > Mycelium > Unclassified ... | reverse complement strand
ATATGTAGCTATATATATTATGCATATAATATATATATATATGTATGATATCAAAATTTATGAATCAAAATATCAAAAAAAGCAAGAAAATTCTCAAAAAAAAAGTTATACAAATATTTGCCATTTATCGTTCTGAACAGCAGTTTTTGAGAGATAAAGGTTAAACTGGCTAATTATAGATATGGTCATCTTAATTAAACGACAATCCGTGAATCACGCATCATAATCTATAATTGGTCAATTTTTAACCTTTATGTCTAAAAAAACTACTGCTTGGAATGACAAATATTTCTATAATTTATTTTTTCGAACTTTTTTGCTGTGAAATTTAATTTGAATTTTGAAATATTCTATGTTATATAGTATATATAGATATATATATATATATATATATATATATATACATATGTACACATACATATGTACACATACATATATATTAAAATGAAATAAATCTTTTGTAAAGAAATCAGAGATTTTGGTTTTGAAATTAGCTCAATTAGATGTATACATAAAAGGATATTATTTTCATAAAATGACTTATAATATAAAGATCAAATGTGCTGATGTTTATACCAGTTATCAACATTTCGACAAGTTATGTAATAACGGTCATCATTACAGAAGATTAACTGAATAATAGGCGTGTAACGAACCAACATGATGTAGGTAGAGAGCGTGTAACACTTTAATTCTTTCTCTCTTACATCCTCTTCCTTGTATCTGAGGGTTCAAGCGGTCCATGAAATATTTGCCGGCCCTCTTCGGGCCCTTCTTCGGCAGACATAACGGTACATCGCAGAGTATTACGCTCTCAAAGAAAGAATAAAAATTCGTTTACGACCTGGATATTATATACCTATAGGTATCTTTCGCCGATGTACCGGTTATCTCGACGACAGTGGCGGATTCTAACTTCTGAACTCATTCTTTAGTTTTATCCTTCTGAACAGCGTGTCTGATCACTTTATATCTAAGCATTTTTAACAAATTCGAGATGAAACGTGTACTTTAATGTTTCTTAAAATTTTTGAACATGTCTAAAGTTTAATATTATGTTTCTCGGTACATTATTAATTGATATCTACTAAAGTATTTCTATAAATATAATAGCAGAATATCATACTTTTAAATATAATTTGAGAACTATATAAAATTTAAAATTTATTTTTTTAGTCACGTTGCAAACAATGAATTAAAATTCTAAATTGAAATTTGAAATTCTAAATTTTGATGCACATATACAAATGTTAAAAACATTTTTAAGTAGTATGTACTTTTATTTATTAAATAATTTTATTACTAATTTATTTAAGAACATTTAATTTTCCAAAAATTATTTCATGCATGTAATTTATTGTTATATTTTTATCGATTTTTTTATTTTACGCACTCACTAAAATTATATTATAATATAATTACAATTCTAATTGTAGAAAACATTCTAATCTCTTTCTTTCGCTTTCTATCTTATTTTCATAAATTTTTACTTAGTTATTATTAAAATTATACAATACGTAACTACAGAGAAAAGAAGAGAATACACATTATCAAAAATATAATAGTTCTGACATTAATAATTGAATTTATTGCGAGTAAGTGGGTTAATCACTTTTTTCTGTCACTTTAACTTTTTACTTTATTTTCTCTATTTTTACAAAATACAGATTAGCCCACATTGCAATAAGCTCTTTAATGAAATAATACGTTTAATGAATAATATATTTTAACGACTCATTTTACGTGTAACAGCTATCGAAATTATGCGAGATTATTTTCCTTTACCCTTGCCTCACTTTTTAGAGATAGATTAATTTTACGGGTCATAGTCTTTCTGCTATTTCACTTAACGTCACGGAAATGTACGATGAAGTGCTCTGTTTTATGAGAAACGGATCACCCGCGTGGACAGAAAATCATGAACCGAGGCCGTTTCACATTTTTTTTCTTTCTCACTATTGAATGGTAATGGAGAGTTACGATTGCAATTTATGGGCGGCGTTACACTTCGGAGACTCTGAAATTTCGATTTTATGGCCATGCGGCTTATCGCCCACCACCGGCAATGGACTGCGAAGTGCACCGCCACTGCCATCGTCATGCGATCAAATACCACAAAGAAAGAGATGTAAATCAACAGAGATAGGTTTTTCCAGAAGGCTTTGAGAACTGCATTGTTGCAATCGAGCCTACCGTAAGATTATTCGAATTCAGCGTAATGTATCATCGATAACCAATTCTATGTCATCGATTAATATGACTGCGTACGCTGCAGAAAAATTAACAAATTAGTCATCTCGCTCGGACTTGAAATGGACAACATTTAAATTATATCTCGATTACATACAGACTAAAAAATCATTAAAGTTCAAGCATCTTATGAATTATAGATATTATTTATAATACAGTACGATTTTAATACAAATTTACAGTACACACTTAGTACGGAATATATAATCCATTTAAGATTATGAAACTTCGTAATTTATCATGAATTCTATATATATGTCTACATTTGAAATAATGATTACTTCTTTGTAAATTATAATGATGTAAAATATTACTATATTATTTTATTATATTTTTTCTTAGATAAAAATAGATAAACATAGAGGGGTAAGTTAAGAGCAGTGAAATCTTAATAAAAATGAGATAAAAATAGAAGCGAGAATAGAATACAAAAGAAAATACAATAAAATATGACAAAAAGTTGAAACGTCCGTTTTAAAACATACAAATCATGGAATGAAGCCGCATTGTAGAATGTAAAACCGCGAGAGAGAATACCTTTTCGTGCAGTTTGCTTTTCCTAGTTTTCCCAAGCTTGCACATATCCCAAGAAGTTAGCTTATCGGATAGGTAACAGACAGAAATGCCACATTTACCTTTCGCTATGAGATAAGAAGGTTTTCACAATAACGAAAGAAAATTAATTTGGTAAAATCGTGTTTTCTATCCCTTCGATTTCATTGAGTTAAAATGTAAATATCCCAGATGAAGCAAAATATTGTAATTTGCAAATGTACTTGATGGAAATTTTACACGAGAATTTTACTAGCTTTTAAAAAGGAAATAGGCAAATAAAAAATTAATTTTATGTTTAAAAGAAATACGTTCTTTATATGTTTCAATTTTTGGAGTAAATATATCTTAAACATTTCTAACGATTAAAACACTTTTCGTTTAACATTAATTTTATACATTTTGTTATAAAGTATATAAAATCAAATATTTTATACATTGCATTTTTCATAAAACTTGATCGAATAGAAAGAAAATGAAAATAATTTTTATTAGTATGCACATACGAAGATTAATATAGATTTTATATGGATAACGCTTAAAGATTAATATAAATCGATGGAAGGTTAAGGAAAGTTATCTCTATGGATTGCACGTTAATACATAAGATACAATCAATTCAAGAAGGCGTACTCTCTCTTGCCGATTTGAATTTATGTATCTGCAAGTATCTCCTATCGTGCTTATAATGAATAAGTCACGCCTTTCCCGCGTTGTGAAGAAGTTTGCGATTTCCACTATATTTTCTACATACGCTAAAAATTAATGAACGATTTATTTCGGAAGTAGCGTATAAATTATATTTAGAAAGTGTTACAGCAGAAAATATCAATTTAATTTTATATTTATTCAAATTTATTATTTTTAGACCGAATGATTTTAATATCTCTCTCTCTCTCTCTCTCTCTCTCTTTCTCTTTCTCCTCTTCTTTCTTTCTTTTTTAAAAATATATAATTCTTTTATTTTAATGATAAAAGCTAATATATTTTTCATATTTTACAAAAAACATAGAAATTATATTGTATAATGTAAAATATTACATAAATAAATGTTATAATATAATGTCATAATTACAATATAATAATATAAAGAATGTTATAAATAAATTAATTATTACTATGTATAAATAAAAATGGCTACAATAAAATATTCCTAATATCGTGGAAGAGTAAAAAAAGAAATAGATTAAATTGAAAATTTTATTCGATCATTTAGGTATTTCTCAAATTTCGCAACATATGATTTTTGCAATTTGACACAGAATTATTCCATTCCATGGAACTTAAGAGTCATCTGATAGACGGTTGGATACCAACTCTGTATACCGACTCACCTACCTACCCACCTACCTACCTACCTACCTACCTACGTATCTCCCAAGCTCCAGTCAGCCGGCTCACGTAGTTATAGACAAGTTGTACAGACTTCTTTGTTGCATTCCGCCATGAACGCTCGCGCATGACGACGACACTGGCAGTGTCCAGTTTCATTCACGAGAGACGTAATTCCCGATGGAGTGCTGGAATTTGTTTCAGAAATAAGCCATGTACACACGAGAGAGAGAACCGAATTTATAATTTTTCGCGCCGCCACATGAGATACATGCATCCACAATCGGGATGTCTATGAAGCTGGCCCCTCATTTTCGAAATTTAAAAAAAATAAGCAGAGTTCTGGTTGTCCCTCGAAGAGTTCTAAAATTCTCTATTAATATTAGAAAGAGTTTCATCGATTAAAGCGGTGAAAACACCATTTAAAACTTTTTTTTTATTTCGGCCATACTGTTATGAGTATTTTTACTTAGAGAAATTAAAAATTCGAAACTTTAAAGTCCCAGAATTTTTTAGATATAGGTTTCAGCGCATCGATTATTGAGGATAATCGTTAGAACTCTTCGGGGGGACTACCAGAACTTTCGATAAAATGCCGGATTTCCGAAAAAAATTTTGACCCGCGTGGACTTAGAAAAATTCAAAAGTCGAAACTTTAAAGTTCCAGAACTTTTTAGATATTAGTTTTAGCGCATCGGTTATTGAGGATATCGTTAGAACTCTTCTGGAGGCTACCAGAACTCTGGTTATTTTTTTTAAATTTTGAAAATAAGGGGCCAGCTTCACAGACGTACAATCGAGACGAAACCTCTACGGATGCAAATTCTCATCTTCCTTATGTTAAACGGCGAACTAGAAACCAAATATTCTTGCAAAGATATTGGGTTTGAATCTAATCGCAGATTAGTCTCTACAGACTATTTATCTTAAGTAGACCATTTATAAATTCTTAATTAATAAATTCTTCTTTTTCATTTACTTTCAAAATCTATCTTAAAAGAAATTTAACATCTATGTTTGTTATAAATATATTTTATAAATTTCATCAGTTATTTATATATATATATATCTTGTAAATCATAAGATTGCATAATTAATATACGTGTACATCAAATTTTAAATCTTATAGTAAAATTAAAGAAAAATTAAATTTTCTATTTCATTTAATATATTCCTTTTTACATATCGTTAAAACTGTTATTTTTATAAAACTATTATTTTTAGAACTTTTATAGACTGTATGTAATCTTTAATTATAAACATAAATCTTGTAGCTTTTAATTTTATCTAATCGTTTAAAAATAAGATTCATATCTCTCTCTCTCACACACACACACACACACGCACACACACGCGCACACACGCACACACACACAATGCTAAAAAGAACTCATAATTTTCTTCCTTAATTAGCATGTTTTTGTTTTAATTCGATAAATTAAATTGATATCAGCAAATTTCAGAAGAGGTCGAAAAAATATTCTCGGAACGATCTTACTTTAGACTTTAGACCGTTCATAAATATCACCAAAAATCCTCGCCCCAGTGGCTAAAAAGGTGTCCAAGCGAGATCAGGACGAAAAAGAAGAAAAAGAAAAAAAAGATAGAAGGTCGGACGAAGACTGGGTTGGGACGAGAAGAAGTTTCGCTCTTCGAGTGCAACGTTCTGCGACCGTCCCAGCGATAAAGGCGTTACAGCATTATATTTTGGGAGTACAGAATTAATATTCATGAACCAACGAGCGAAGACGTTGCGAGAGAGCGAACGGAATATGACCATGAGGAAAGATGACGGACAGGTTACGATCGAAATAAATGCGGTCAGAGGACCGTTCCGAAAATGATTGCAAATTACAGATTTTCGTGCAAGGCAGTCGCATCGGGCAGTGTTCACATCGTCGTGGCTGCTTGCGACCTTATTCGCATGATGCTATACGGTATCTGAGGATCAATGACCTATCTCGAAAGAGAACGAGCACTTCCGGAAGTTATTATCTGAAACTACGTAATATTTTGAATCGTGGCATTTACATAATCGCGTTATTAATCTGTCGATTTTACTAGTTTCACTTTATCCCAAACTCAAATAAATTCAATATTAAATATTTTCGATCACAGATATAAATTTGTCAGACAATACAACAATATTGCAATTAAAATTTTTTTTTATAGCTCTTTACTTTTGCAATTATGATACTTCGATTAATTGCTATGAATTTGTTATTTATGATCTTCTTTTTTAGATTTTATAGTAAAAAGATATTTTACGTATTTTAATTTAAAAAAGATAAGGAAATTTGGTTAGAATTTTAATTGAAAAATTAATATCAGCTGACAAATGAAGTAAATTATCTCTATTTTTATTTAGTTATTACCTTTGTATGTTTTCTTAAATATAATTTTATTAGAAGATGAAAGTTATATGCTACAGTCAAATGTTAGAATTCGTTGCAAATTAGAAGTTTTTAATCTGCGATTTGTTAAAAATTTAATTTGAAGTTGGAAGCTCTACAAAACTTTGAGCTACAATTTGTTCAGAATTTCGAAAATACAATTTCATTCATAATAAATATTTGTGTTTAATGTTTATTTTATATTGTATATTAAATCGATGCCCTCTCATTGATGAACGTACCTGAGAAAAAAATTATATCTAACTAAAAACATAATTAAGGGACATGGTTACAATAATTTCTTTATTTATTCTGACTTCTTATAATTTTCCACACGTTTTACTCGTTCTTAAAGTCTACTACTTGTGCAATAATTCGAAACGTTATGTACACGTACGCGTTACAATACTTTCCGGCAATAAAGTCGCTATTTCCGAATTTCACAGTTTCGCAAACGCTGCGTGGTTGTGAGGCGGAGCTAACTTCTTCTTGATGTATCCCTTCGCGAAGCATTTCCGAGAGGCGCCGTGTTTCAGAGAGGAACGCGTCTCGAAAACATTTACATAATCGCTACGTAACGAAATTCCTGCACGAATCATTCGTGAGATCTGCGCTGCTCAGAGAATATAGTGTTAGCATTAATTATATCTCTTGTTGAAGAAACTATGTAGTTAAGTCTATATTATTAATAATGAATAAGTTAAAGTTAGGCTTATATTTAAATATATATTTGTACACTAATTATATTTATGTTTATACATACTTTATATACATTTATTGACCTAGAATTTTATAATAATAAAATAAAATAATAAAATTATTTTATAACTTTTATAATTGAGTTTTATAAAAGAGAATCTATTATCTTTAGAATCTATTATCAATAAATTATAGAAATAATTGTTATATAAAGTTCCTGAAGATTTTCTGTATTTTAAATGAATATCAATCTATGTTCTAAAATCATTTTTTTAATTTTTTAAAATTATTTGACAATTAAAAATTGCTTAATAATAATTTAATTTAAATTAATGTAATTTAATCATTTGATAACAAATTATACGTTTGTAAAATTTGTATTTTTATATAACTTCAAACCAGACAGATCACAAGATTGCTTTAAATTGTTTAGTTTAAAAAACATATTTATGACACATTTCTGAATAGAATTCATGAAATTTTTTTATGGCCATTATAATTGAAAGTTCTATCGTATTCATGAATGTTTTAAACATCATCTTTAGTTATACTACTTCGCAAATTAGTTCGGGAAAAAGAAATACTTCCATAAAAGTTTCCAATGACCTGTGAAACTTTGTCATCTAATTGCACCAGAGATGATATCAGTTGACAGCTGTTGAATCTCTTTTTGTCATACTTTTCTCTCTTTTTTCTCTTATATTTATGATTTAGTGAAGCCTAGCATGGAAATTTCGACGATTTACGAATTTTCCGCGAATCAAGGCCACTGCTAGATTTATTTTCGCAATAACGTCGAACAACGCTATGTTAGTTTATGAAGCATGATTTATGAGAATCTTGATTCCAACTGCAGCTAGCTTTACATATTCTGAATATTTAATGCATTATTTCCGCGTTTACTTATATTTATTAATTTAGAAAAACAATTTAATCTAAATGCCTATATGATCACAAATAATTTCGTCGTTTTAAACTACATATTTATTTCACATTAAGCTTTACTTATTTATATCATGATAGAAAATAATAAGTGATTTATGATAATATATTTTTTGTGTACTTGGAATAATTAATATAATTAATATAATTAATAAATTATATTTATTATAATTATAGAGAGACATTAGAATATAATTTTTCATTAGAAAATAAATTTTTTATACATTCTATCGTGTATATATTGTCTATGTCGTACATGTATATAGAAAAAATGATTTGTACACGTATATAGAAAAAATTGAATTTAAAAATTTAACTAAACACACATTTGAAAAGAATTTTAATGAATTATCAAAATAATGATATACAATACTAGTTATTAGAACGTCAAAATTTTGTTCAATTTTGTTGCTTAAAATCATGAATTTCCTACGTAATTATTTTGATGTTTTAACAAAATTACTAAGAAAATTACTTTTAAATCTATATTTAGTTTAATTTTTAGATCAGCAAAATTGTTCTTTCCATTATATTTTAAAATTAATCTTGTTAGAATATTTTTGTTTTGATTAGCTATATATAGTAATAAAGATAATATAGTAATAAAGAAGAAATAGGAAACAAGTACTTATGCTGGTAAAGAACATCTTTATCGAGTATTTCTTCGATAAGAATCGATACTATATTATTCTATTCACAGTTCGCCAGTTGCACTGGAACGATAAATTCGCGTGCCGTCGTGTGCCTCGGAACTCCACGACAATGCGGGCGAATCTCATTGCAATTTTTTGTTATATGTACTATATTGTGATATTTGTGATCGTTTGTAACGATAGAGTGAGATAGATTCAAACGAATGGACTTCATATAACTGGTTTATGCTTCGAGAGCAAAGTTTTCTTCGTGAACGTAAACGCACATAAAAGTGCAACATTCTCCCATATGCATAGGTATCTACGTGAGTGCAACTTTATAAATGCAAAATTCGATTACCGAACGAAATATGGCTATCGTTATTCATTGCCTCTGAACGTTACATGCGGTATTTTTGTCCTTATGTCAGTTAATTTATAAATGGATTATGAACATGTAACTTTATTATTATTATTATCGTTATTAAATAATATACATATAAATTTGATAAACAAATTATAAGTACATATACGTTGTAAAAGGATTTTATGGTTGCTATTACATTTTTGCTAGATAAGTTTATTTTCTAAAAGTATTAGGTGCTTCATATTTAATATATTTATTCCAAATCAGATAACAAATTCTACATTAAATGAAGAATTTTGAGATTCATTAATAATAAAAAGAAATAATTAAATAAATAAGTATTTATTTAAAATTTTTTCTAATAGATATAAAATTGTATATTCAAAATTTAATTGATTAAATCTAGTCTATAATCTTCTTAAATAATAAATTATTAGAAATGAAATAAAATTCTTATTTAATTTCTAATATAAAATATAAATAATATACATATATAAAATATTTTAGATATATCAACATTTGGAAGATAATTTCTATATGATAGATTAAAAAAACATTATATATCGTATTATATCTACTATATATAATAAATCATACGAGAATATAACATTCAAGACATTATCGAGAAGCTGTAAACAGTGTAACATCGATTACGATATTGACGTCAAGACTAATAAAATTTCTATCTTCTTAAACGGTGATTCCTGATGCACCGTGCCTCCGTCTTCATCGATTTAATTCTCTGAAACATTGGACGCGAAGGTCGTTTTATTAATCTGCCAATTGAACGGACGCCTAAAAAAATTCAACGAATCCAGTCGAGTCGAACATTTTAATCAGATAATAGCGTGATAATTAAATGCGTATCGACAGCACGTTCTTTACTTCGTCCCACTTGTTCTTCCTGTTAATGATAATGCTTTCTGAACTAATTGAATAATGGCATTTTATCATAATACATGACTCTTTTAAAATGATAAAATAAATTTTGTTTAACTTTCTAATTTTTTATGAAATAAGTATCGTTTGTAGTAATTAATTTATTGAGTTTTTTTTATTTATTAACCGATCATATTTAATTTTAATTAAATGACTAATATTTATGAAATTAGTGATTTAATAGTTTCTTATTATTACACTGGAAAAAAAAGATTGGCTGCTGCAGCAAATTAGAGCCTATTGGAATCCTATACTGACATTGCAGATAGGCTAATCCAATCAAAAATTGGCTGCTGCAGCCAATGAAAATATTAAGCATATTTTATCATCTAATTTGCTGTAGCAGCCAATCTTTTTTTTCATTTTAAATTGTTTTAAATTTGCAATACGCAAATATAAATATAATTTATTTTTTAATTTTTTAATGAAATGCATATAACAAAAATATATGCTGAGAAATCTATGTTAACATAATATTTTTTTATTAAAATAAAAAAATTCAAAATAGTTGAAAAGTCTGTTTAAATAGAGTCTATCGGAACTATGTTCTTTCGATAAATGAGCAATAATTATAGTGTTTATAATCTAAGGTTTAGTGAATCACGATAGGTACAATTAAAAAAAATTAGGAAGATATAAATTTTTAAAAATCATATTTTTCTCTTTATCTGCATATGTGTCATAAAAATAGAAAATAAGGAAACATTTTCAAAAACTCATTTTTTAAAAAGAAAAGGAAAACATAAATAATTCATGTAACGGATTTATATAAATCGCATTGTATTTCCCGAAATCACGAACATATAATGCATATTTAAAACGTGACCTGCGGTTTCGTTTCCACATTGTGCAATAAATTCTGATATTTTATTGCACATAATTTATATATCAGTGAAAATGATGATTATCTTTACCAAAAAGACAGAATACAGTCAAAATATGTGTGTGCGTGCGTGTGTGTGTGTGGTGTGTGTGCGTGCGTGTGTGTGTGTGGTGTGTGTGCGTGCGTGTGTGTGTGTGTGTGTGGTGTGTGTGTGTGTGTGTGGCTACTGCAGCATTTCATTTCCATATTATGCTGTGCATTTTTGTATTTTCTCCACAAACATCGCGCATCTGTATGTTGATCGAATATTATAGATTTCATTGCTATGCACACATTTTGACCATATAGGTTGTATTTATACGAACAATGTCTCAAAACTGTACTATTTCAATAGCTTGTACTTTTATATGTTTTGTTATTATACAATACAATTGAACCGAAGTTTGGTGAGCTATAAAACCATTTAATTTCTCTATTATTTATTACTGAAAAGTTATAGATATTCGTATTATGATAGCTACAGATGCAATTACTTCGAGATTGTAGATAACACAAATTCAAAGATCGATGTACGTCGATATTGATAGATGCATATATGTATATTATGTATTTCTTGAAATTAAGAGAATGGTCAGATGACCGGAAAGAACTAATTCGCATTTTCTACATATGGTGACGATATGCTGTGGGAATGAAAGAAAAGCCGGAGGAAATCTAATACGTTAAAGTATTCGCCTTGTTTGTCTATTTTCTAGTTCTTTACATTAAAGCTTTACAACAGAAATAAACTTTTCAGAATCGATGATCATTCGTCATAACAGTGAAGTTCAAACGAAGACAGACATTTCAAAAGAGTAAACTAGATTTTGGAACAACGCATTGAACGCTTTCTTTAATGAGTGGAGTTTTATTAACTCAACGCAATGTAATCGTATATTGTGTAAAACATTGGTTATAAAATTATTTATAATTTCCAATCGAAATCGCGCAAGTTTTTAAGTTCCAACTAGTGAATTCAGAATTTATATGTAGACCTATATTGCCTGTACAATAAAAGAAATTAAATCCCGAAATTCTAAGAATAATATTTTCAGAAAATTCTTCAATTAGAACAATTTCATTTTTCAGAAATAATTATTATCCTTATATGAATTTTTGAGTCACATGTCTAGATTGGAAAATTTTTGTAATGTTGTGAAAGTTAATTTCGATCGAAATGTGATTGCAGAGATTTTCATAATTGGAGATAGAAAAAACTGATATCGTTTGTTTTAAAAACGTAGAATTCTTTTTGATTTCTATTTTTAAGTGGCTGCATTGATTTAAACAGATATTATTACTAAGATAACAAATAAATTCTACACTTGATAGTAGTTACCTTTCTAGTTCTTAGGTTATTAAAAATTCTTTATGTGAAATAACTATCGCAAAATCATGCTTTTCTCTCTCTCTCTCTCTCTCTCTCTCTCTCTCTCTCTTTCTGACAAGAAATTAACAATGCTTGTATCTATGTATGCCATATGCACACTTAAGTTTAAAGATATAATACATTGATCATAGTTTTTCCGTAACCTGACGTTCTTCTTGGTAAAAGAAACTCGTAAAAAAGAAGAGGATCTTTTTTAAATTTTCAATTTTATAATTATTCCGAAAGAATAAAATTTTATTCATATTTGATGATCCATTTTTCGCATTTTATTTAAGTATAATTTTTTTTATGGATAATAATTGAGAGATGTGTCCGTTTTTATTTAAAAAGTTTATAGCATTTGTAAATGGTTCGTATTAATGCATTGCGAATGAATGTGCTACAAAATGTACTTATACATTTACTTAATTAAAAAAATTTTACGTACTAATGAATTTTATAGCAGAAATTATTTTTTTATTTCATGAAATTATTAATTTGATATACAAAATTGCACATGATTAATTGTGAATTAGTTTTTCCGAAAACAAGGTACAAGATAGTTTTTTAATGAAAATATTGTTCCTATTCGTAACTATACTGCTATTTCTGTTGCATTCTATAATATTACTGTCGACTGTGTTATAATTCAAGAAATTTTATCGACACCTAGATACTATCGCGTGTTCTCAGTTTATATGTTGGACAAGTTGTTACTTGTCCAACAAAGCATGCGCGTTTTGGTGGAGAATACAATCTCTAGTTCACCTCTTTTGCTCGCATGTTAAATCGTCCGTGGCGTCCATAAGGAAATAAATCCGCAATGCGCAATGAATTGCAGGGAAGTAACGGACATACATTTTTTATATAGCGCTTAGGTCATCTTACTATTTGATCTGAAGAACGTACATTACGAATGTTTTTATGTTATCTTGCAGAAATTTTGTCTAGTTAATAATATAACGATTAAAACCAATTATGTTTGTATTTGTGATGATTTATACAAGATATCTATTATATAAATGCTAAATATTTTTTTTATCACTTTGTATATCTCTTTGTATATCACTTTGTATATCTTTGAATACAGAAATAATAAAATTAAACAAAATGAAATCTATCTAAATTTATAAATGTAAACCATAAACATTAAATTACAATAAATCTGATTGAAAAAACTATGAAAAACATATTTTAGAAAAAAAGAATATAATAATCTAAATTAGATTAATAATTTTCAAGTGTGTCAGAAACATTTTTCATTGCATTCATCTGCTCGCATTGTTACGTTATCATGGTATTAATGGGCGTCGAATGTGCACATCATAATATTTGTCTTGCCTGGGTGAATATTTAGCGATGTTATATGCATTGTACATGAGGTTGGCTTTGAAAAAACGTGCCAGCACCGAACGTCATGAATAAGCCAGGTCGTTAATCTGCGGCTGCAATCTCATTTCTGCTAATTGGCTGATAGGCGCGCTCGATACGGACGTGCACGCGGAAAGGGCTGAAGGCGCCTATGGAAAAAAGGGTAGGATGAGTACTTACAACGCATGTTACTTTCCACGAGGCTTTTCAAGGGAAACACTCATGTTCATCTTCAACTATGTGCGTCCATTCCATTCTGATTTCTTCTTTTTTGCCTTTGTTTTTGTTTCTTTTTCTCTTTCTCTTTTTTGTATATTTTTTTATTTTTAGATACCTCTTTGTCACATCGTTGCGTCTATTGTGCCTTATTAACGCCTGCCTAACTGGCTCTCACTTAATCAACTCCTCCCACTTAATCAAATCTTAATGAATAAATTATATAATAATACGTTAGTTTGCTATTTATGCGCTCTT
>Ga0157364_1004296_pt1 | contig 14183 bp, 6 predicted proteins | sample AttsexASBM2_FD_111476 | JGI IMG/M metagenome (GOLD analysis project Ga0157364, IMG submission 111476) | Fungus gardens microbial communities from leaf cutter ant in Ribeirão Preto, State of São Paulo, Brazil - Atta sexdens ASBM2 | ecosystem: Host-associated > Fungi > Mycelium > Unclassified ... | reverse complement strand
TAAAACTTTTATTTATTTGCTTGCTATTTTAATGACTAGACTGTTAGCGACAATTTTTATTAGAGTAAAAACAAAAACACAATTATACATCAAAAATAAAATATAATCTTTTCGTAATTGCATTATTGGAATATCTAAATATAGAATAATTTTAAAAAATTCGTAAGAATCTAGATTTTAAGAAGCTAGATTTTAAAATATAAAACAAGGAATTATATAAAAAAATACTAGAATTTTTAATCTGCATTGTTTTTTATTTTTTTGTCACTGTATCAAATCTCTAGGGAATCATATATTGAAAACGGCATTGATTAGATTATACGTTTAGATTTAGTGAATTGTCCCCTATTATTATTCTATCAGCGATTTTTACTTCCGACTGCTGCCAATCGAAGATTGGCGAAAACAGAGAGAGTATTTCACCGAAGCAGATCGGTGCTAATAATATCCATAACTATAATGTATTATATATTCTTATCAAATTTTGGCTATTGACTTCTTATTGATCAAGCATGGTTTATAGCACATAATTATTATATTTTCGTTGAGAAGAATATTGTTTTATATTATGCATTAATGTGAAAAATATAAATAAAATCTATTTGTGTATAAAACAACAAATTTTGTCAAAATTACCAATAAATTATCATTTTACCGTAATTTTACCGTAAGTAATTGTCAAATTGAATTACTTAACTGTAATTTAACACCTAATTGTAGAGTCCCCAGATAAAATATTGTCTAAAACAGTCGAATATAAGGAGAATAATCGACTATGATTGATTGATTTCTTACGGCTTAAAGTCTATTCTATAATGTGCTTTTTCCTGTTTCTTTTGCTTTTTTCTTCTTTGCAACTGTTTTATCGATTGTATTTCTTGCTATGTATTTCTTATTTTTTTTTGTTATTTTCTATCTGAAGCAATATAAAATAAAAAATCGGATAAGAAGCAAAAAAACAAGACGTAAAAAATAGCAAAAAGCAAAAAACAGAAAACAAAAAGCACATTGTAAAATAGGCTTAAGGCTTACTACTAGCTATTGTGTTCCGAAACTAATACGTGAATATATAAAAATACGTACGTAATTTGATATATTGTGCTGATTCCTATATTCTATCTTCTTTCATAGTGTCAGAATCTGGTCAGACTATGTGAGCTGGCAGTTCAAAAGTGCTGTGCACTGTCCAAGATATCCCTGCTTACAACTTATAATACGAAAGAAGCTGGCCAAATCTCCAGATTGGCCGAGCTGAAAGAAAGTTTGGCATCTCGTAATATTTCTTTTGACTTTTCTTTCTCCGAGACGTTACACGACAGACAAATCACGTAAGGCCACATACAATATAATTATTATTTCTGAAAATTCTTTTATTCTGAATTTATCAATTATCTTTCTTTTTATTTCAGACTGAGCAACGGATGGGTGATAAAAATCGGGCGAGGATTGGACTATTTTAAAACGCCGGAAGGTAAATTCGTTCTTGGCTCATGCGATCTAGAGTTAAGACCTTGCCAGGAGACTACTGTACACATTCTTCATCAAAACAACCTCGTGGACGGAGGACCATCAAAATAGGACATATTTAATTAATAAGATAATGATTAATCATTGAACATTTTCTTTATAAATGTATATTATGGCACATTTCTTTAATACGTGACAAAAGAAAACATTTACATTTTTACAGTACGCATCTCTTGTAATACGATACGCATCGAGAGTTACATATATATTTAACAAAGATACTTGTTTTCTTCACATTACTTTTTTACAATATAATTATTGTAATTATAATTCGCGATTATAAAATGTATTTACAATTTTTTTCATTGTGCGTAATCTCTCACTTATTCAACATTATATGAATTATTACAACAAATTCTTCCTTTCCAGAACTCCCTCAGTCTAGTGGACTGTGATCCTTTGCCTTCGCGATCCCGATTTGTTTCGCAGCCTTTTTGCACGCTCGTCTCAATGATCTAGTATATCTAAACAAGCCCGTTTCCGCCTGCGTCTCCTCGTCCTTCTGATCCATTTGAACTTCATTTACTCTGCATGATCTAGGCAAACAATCCCCGCCGCCGACAGCGACCACTTGTCTCGCGATCTCTGGCTCTACGCAGAGTCGGGTCAACGCAGCTGCTGCGGTAATCTCCAGCCGTTGATATGCATCCTCCAAACCTGGTGGTCTCATTCGGAGAAAAGAAACTAATGCTACAGAGGCTCGTGCCTTCGCTAAATGTGATCGGCCTTCGGGAACTCGCGCCAGTTCACCGATTAATGCGGCAACTTGTTCCATTAGCCATACATTACCGCCGGCGGATTTCTTCACGCTTCTTAGGAGCTTCTTCACGCTGTCTTCCTCCAATATAATCGTAACGCATATTCTCGACTTGGACAATTGATTGAGCGCCGCGGCGGCCAACAACAAGGTTTGTGCGCAATTTGTATTCTCTACCAGTTGATTCAATGCCGGAATCAGCGAATCTGCAAAGGGTTCAAGATACGGCAGACCTCGTGCATTGGTCCACGATGCCGTGATTTGTACTGCCAAGGCGGTGGCTTCGGTTTTTTCCTTTTCGGAAGAGGATTCCGCACCCAGGAAATCAGTCAATAACTCAGGACCGCCTTCTCGGGCGAAATATTCGATCGCTGTCGCGGAACTGCACACGCTGGCCAAAGCACGTAACGTAATCGCAACGAGATCATTTGATAGTCGACTAGCGGTGACGAGACACGTTAAGAGAGCCTTTATGCCGGAACATCGAGCTATGCTGCTTCCCGCACGAGGATCTGATAATCCTAAAGCCGTCAGGGCTGCCAGAGCGCCTCTAGCCACGGTACTATCCTCCCGTGGAGCTTCCTCGAGACCTCGGACTATTTTCTGAAGAGATTTTTGTATCATTATTTTTTTATGACTATTTTCAATAAATATAGAGATGATACTACAATAAATATGGAGATGATATAACTAACCTCGATGTAAAAATCTAAACGCGTGTCGACTGTGCTGTCGACGTATATTTTCATATTTTGCAATTGCGCGAGGATGCTTCTCAGACTACCCTGCTGTACTCTGCGGGGAGGAGGTGCACCTAATTGAGAAAGGATCGAAAATGCGGCTTCTTCTATATTGCGAAGAAGCTCCATTTCGAATCTGCCACCTTCCAGCCGAGTTATTTTCCTGCGCAACAATAATTAATATACAATAATTATTAAATTATAATTATTAATGATCACTTTTAAATATCAATAATTTCATGTGTAGCTTTCTTGCTTTACAGTTAATCATGGATTCCGTATATAACACTAATTAAAGATAATTATCTCTAATTGTGATCGAATGCAATAAATTTGGGATAATAAAGATGTCTGCTCGTCCCGATATCATTATATAGGAGGATTAAAGAAAATCGACTTACTCTACAATACTCTGATAATGTTGCTCGAATTGTTCTGCGTTGACTAGAAGTTTGCTTGCGGCCGCGGTGGCTGCAGAAGACAACATCTTCAAATCCCGCGCGTGAACCTCGTCGGACATCATCCGGACTTCTCTGCGCGGTAAATTCTTGCTTTGCAGCGTATTGCCGCACTCATTCTCGGTCATCGTAGTGAGATCTGTGAGCCATGCTCTCATGGATGATGATTGACGATAATTTCTGGACTTCAATACGTCCCTGCCGGCAGCGATTGCTTCCGCGGCGTTAGTGGAAGCCCACGATTTCGTTATTGACGGCTGAATGCTATCTTCCGGTGGCTCAGATGCGTACAGAAAATCACATAGATTTTCTTCCCCCAATGATACGGAGGAGGGTACTTTCGATGCGTTATCCTGATCCTCGTCAACCCTGAAAAAAAAAGTTTGGTAAGAATAATAAATTATAAGAAATTATGGATATAAAAAAATAATTAACTTTAAATATCACTCAGACAATAAAAAAACATCCTACTTTTCCAGATATCCTTCAAATATCTTTCAAATATCTCTGGGATTTCAGTTTATTTGACTTATCGTTACCCTTAAATTACACCACCTTAAACGAGTCATAGCGAGTCGACGCAGATCTCGGCACGATTATTGTCATTCTATTACTGTGAGACGCATTGCAATGCAATGTATTCGTAATCGTCGCCGACCGCTTTTTTCCGGATAGACGGAAGCGCCGAGGGCAATTAGTGGCAACTTAAAAGCTGACTAATCGAACCGCTGCGGAGAATATACTTTTTTTCCCCGCGTACGCGATGACTAATCTCTCGTTCCTTCGATATGTTGCGTTGTATTGTAATGCGTCCACCTGCGCGCCGGTGCACGTTAGAGCTGAAATTCCTTGTAGATTCGCTGTCGCGTACCGAAAGCACGGCCTAAACAGTTGACTCAAACCTCAGGCTAGCCGACAGCCACAGCCTCGCGCTTATTCATTTACGTATTCTCCTCGTGCGGCACGTCGCATTGACTCACGTACGAATGTACACGGTGACGAACAGAAAAGAATAACCGTACAAGGGAATCCAGCATGATTGGCATCCTGATCTCATGACGAATTTAACACCCAATAGAATACAAGAAATAAATGTCCATATTTCTATCAATATAGATTAAATTTGATCATTCTCTCAATTTAACTTACTTTTTATTTTTTTCTAGTTTTAAGAATAAGAAAAAATAAAAAGTAAATTGAACTGTAAGATTAAATTTAATTTATAGTAGTGAAAATAGGCCAGGGATACGTTTTGAACCATCTATAGGTAATTCATGAAAAAATGTTATTGTAGCATATAAAACTATAAATAGAATTCGTTTTAAAGAGGAACAAAAGAAAGGAAAAACTCAAAATACACAGATAGACTAGGATACAAAAGAATGGATTTTCCTTTTCCTATTATTTCGTTTTGTTATAATATCGCGTTACTCAAGATGCAAGTTTATAGTTGCATGTGCAATGATAGATGTTTCCGGTACGATTTATATGATCGTGTTTTACAGCATAGCAATACAATTATCAGTGCTTTTTAATCAGCGGAAAATAATGCGCAATCTAATGACCTCTGTCCAACCGCGAGATGCGTAATTGCGCACATATTTCATTTAACCGGTTCGAATCCCTTCGAGTCATTGTAGTCATTGTTGAGGTGAGACCTCATTACGTGCTGTAATAAGTCGGTTAGCTGTGCATACGAGGGCGTGATACGCATACAATGACTCGGCGATAAGCCGAGGCACCTTCACGGGCTAAGGACTGATAATCATCCACTCGAGGCCGGCGCATCTCTCGCTGTATTATAACACCCGAAGAGAGGAGCTCGATTCTCGAGCGTGCGTCATTGCTTACGACACAATATAAGCTGTGCGATACGATCCACGTGTGTTCTCGACGCTTATTCTATATTTTGTATTATTCGATTATGTATGCCGGAGACAGCGACAAAATTGCCTTACGTGTCGCATTCCTTCAATCGATTGACTCATATATTTTTCCAATCTTATCGCGAAGATTTCCCGGGCGATCTTCCGACTCACATTGACACAATCTTGAAAATTATTATTATCGTATATCAATAGTGCTTTCCAAAGAACTATGCGCGTGTTGAATCAGACCCAATCATATTTTCTGAATCAACAATGCACTAAATTAAAAAAAAAACAATGCTTGAAATGAAGTAAAACGGATATGTCTGCAATTTGCTTTGCTTTTTCCTTATCCTTTTTTTCTTTAGTAATGAGTCTTTAACTTTTTTTCTTTATTAATATAAGATAATAAGTTGCTCACCTTCGTTCTCGCAATGAGCTTCTAGATTTTTCTAGCCGAGTTCTCGCGAATATCCTGGAATCTTTTGGCGTGGACGTGTGCGTCGGTATCGGGGGAGATCCTTCTTCCAGCCATGAAGAAGCTGGCTGGAGTCTACGTCTCATCCGTTTTCTCCTCAATTTTCGTCTCGGAGTTGCATTCTCATAAGCCTCCGAACAGTCCGATCTCTCGGAATCTGAGAATCCGGAATCCTGGCTCTTGAAATCTTGACTCAAAGGACTGTAGGATCTGTTTCTTCTCTCGCATTCTTCCTCCCCTTTATTTATTTCCTCCATTGACGTTCTAAATGTTTAAATATTATTTTAAATATATATAAATATATAAATATATAACGTATTATTAATACATTAATTAACACAATGTGTATCATTAACATAATTAACTTGAATTGATCTCTCTCTGAATTTTTTTAATATAGACTTGTAGATTATTGAAACATGACTTTATTAGAGCAAGGGCAATTATTTTAAGAGCAATCATCTTAAATTATTTACTTAATATTGAAAACTAATATCGAAGATATCTAAAAATGATTTCGTATTTTTTTTTAAATAAATATAAAAATTGTGTGAGGCTATTTGGTCCTAGAATACATTGTTCTGATATCCAAACGCATTCGTGTCTTCTTCACTATTGTTAGTTAATAAAAAAATACTGCAGCTTTAAACAAATACTTTCAAAAAAATAAAGAAATATTGAATTATATTATTCTCCAGCAATCGCTTAGCGACGAATTGCTTATTCTACGTACCTACGACGTATACTTTCATCACGTATCAACGAAATCTGACACGCGTTTTGTTTTGTGTTCTCGTCGTTACAGACATGTATCGCGGTGATATTCATATCGTCGACTGTATCATTTTCTGACTTGGTCGAATTTTCTTCTTCTTCTTCTTCTTCTTCTTCTTCTTCTTCTTCTTCTTCTTCTTCTTCTTCTTCTTCTTCTTCTTTCTCCTCTTTTTCACGGACATGTTCATTGAAAGAATAATGCGGAGGATCATTTCTTCCTACAGAACGATCATCCTCCAGATCGTGTGAGGCCATTAGGTCCCAAAACACCTTACTTTGATATCTCTTGAACTCACTCATGTTTCTTTCAATTTTTTTCACTTAATGCTTGCAAAATGCTCGCCGAAATCAGTCAAAAAGAGACAAAGATAGAACTTTTTATTTTCACTATTTCAAACCCTTGGTTCTTTTACTATTCACAGGAGCAGTTGTGAACGAGCAAGGTCCGATAAATGTTCGCGGGACCTCGAAGTGGCCAGGATGCGCTCAGAGTACTCTGTGTTTTACTCCAACGGGGTGCTTTCACGACCCAGCGGAGCGCAACGACCCTCCCACGGTCGGTGGTCGCGTGGCTGCTTGGAGAACCACCGTATGGTGTCCGCCGCAACCCCCATAGACTGCTGTTTAATGGTAAGTCCCGCACGCGACACGTATGCTCTTCTTCTTCGATAAAACTCTTCTTCGAATGAAACTTCGAACCACTTGGAGATTTCGTACGAAATAATAATTTTTTTCTCTCCGATTCGTTCTATCAGATAATAAAAAGCTCTTTGTTCGGAATTCAATTCTTCGACTGAATAAGAATCGCTTTCCTGATCACTGTGGATCCACGTTCTGAATCATCTCGATCTCTCGCGATCCTTCGTGGTCTCGAATCATCTGCGTTGCGACCGGTTCTCCAGAAATCCTCGGTCTCGCGATAAATGATAAACACATACCCACGTGCACACGGTCGCGCGAATACGATATGATGATTGAACTAAACGCGCTAATGCCCCACAATCGACTGACTCGGAGGCCGACTTCCGACTTCCTCATCGTTCGCGCGACTCGATCTCTTCGCGTCCCACCCTTTCCCCGCCCCAAAGCCAAGTCGTGTGAAAGCGCAGCGGGCCCCTCATTCCCTTTCTGCCTTCGTCGTTTCCACGGGGGCAGCTTGCACGGGGTGCCCGTCTCCCTGTGCATGCCCCTCTTACACACACACACACACACACACACACACACACACACACACACACACACACACACACACGCGCGCGCGCGCGCGCGCGCACACACACACACACACACATTCGTGGGACGAAGCGCGTGTCGGTGCGTAACCGTCAAACCATAACGAGACGCGTTCTCTTTGACGGGACGCACGCCGGAAGGCCTTTAATTGCGATAGACACAAGGTGATCCAGGTTACGGATATGCAAAGTGGATAGATCTGCGTAAATGGCATATCTATGTACGTCTTCATAATGCAGTTTTCTTATTGCAGATTTCCGCAACGAAGACAAATTTTTAAAATTATTGGACATCTCACAACGATAAAAAAACGAGACTTTTTTATTGTGACCGTACTCCAGTTTATACGTGTCATTAAACATTATGAGAAACGCGATGATTAAAAACAAGGAAAGAGAATGTTAAGGTCAGTTTGCTCTAAAATAAATGAAACTAATTAAATTTATTAAGACAAGAAATAAAATATGTAGCATATGAGAGATAGGAACGTTTCAAATAGATTTTATTAAACTATTGAACTGTATACTGGAATTAAAAAATAAATTATAGTATAGTATAAAATGAAAACAATTCTAAGATTACCATTTCTTATGAACCGTTCATTCACTTTATTTTATAAACAGAATTTAAAAATATTTAATGAATGAGAAAAGTTCAGGAAAATGTATAATTTTTAAACAATTCGAAAGAGAAATATTATAGAAAATGCTTTTAAATATTAAGTAAGTCTAAAGATGAGGTGAACCTCATTTAGAATTCGTTTTCATGCGCCTAATCTTTTCATGGTATCGATTGACATGCATAAATAAGCAAAAAAGCTATAACAATAGCTTTTGGCAATCAGTAAAGTCTGCACGCAATAAGAGGTATAACAAGATATTTTTCTTTTACTTTCGAAAGGTGATAAGTTCATTTCTTCGGAGAGACTATCCATTGGCGTGGAGAATTCAGGATGAGATGTCTCGAGCTGTCTTTCAGGCTCGTTTGGAGCTGGAAGATGAAATCACACCAATGTACTTTTAAGGGCCAGGTGTACGATTATCGATCCCCTGTGAACGCGACCAAACGGGGGGTCTACCCCTCGAAAGAACCATGGAACCATTCATCGAGGCGATACAGCGCGGAGGCACGCGCCCGCTCGAAACATCTGCACGTGTAAAATGCTTATGGTGACGCGTCATGCGTGTGTGTGAGAATGACTGAGTCACTCACACGTGTTCCGCGTTGCGTGCCCGAATTTAAACTTTAAAGGACGTGGACATTTTATGAATTCACGCGTATGATAATTCGAGTAAGATCGTAAGTACGATTGGCGACAAGTCCAACTTATACTCGTTTCTATTAATGCAGTTTAATTTTAAACTAACTTTTTATCTTTTTCTAATTCTAAGAATGAAGAGCAAGTTAAATTGAGATTCAAATTAATTTACTGGATTATAAAGTTCGTTTCTGCCATTTCCTTTTAGTACAAAATTGTATTTACAATATCTTTGACAAGAATAAACGAAATGTAAATTTAAAAAAATGATTTTGAAGCTTGAAATTTCTACTTTCGAAAGATTATTATGTTTTTTGAGTTTCTGTGAGTTTAATAATTTTTAGAATAGAAAACTACGAGCTGAAAAAGATGGAAAATTTTTTTCTAACTTTGAGCCTATTTGTCTCAAAAAAATTTGCAAAAATTTTTGGCTATCCAAGTGAAAGTTTCTCTACAAAATCGTTTTTAAAAAATATTTCTAAAATTTTTTGTTACTGAGTTATCGCGAATTAAATAAAAGGAGCATTTTGACTTTGATTGCTCGTAACTTCATTAAAAATTACCATAATTTAAAAAATCAATTTTTGAAGCTAAAATTTTACTCTACTGGATATATAACAACAACAAATATATTCTATGTATAATTTTGAGTTAAAAAAAATGGCTCTTCAATTTTCTAATCAACTCAATATATTGATAGAAATGGAAATTAGTTATGAAAATATCTTGAGAGAGTTATCGTCGTCTCTATTCAAGAGATGTCAGAAAGTTCAGGTCATTTCGAGATGTTGTCAAAATGAATTTTCGCTATTTCAAAAATCTTTGACTTGGTGTTTGATGTTCTAAGAGTGTTCAAAAAAGTTTGATTGATACCAAACTTTAGAAATATATATTACTTGTGAAAATAAATCGAAAGTTTTAATAAGCAGTAAATCTAAAAATCATTTATTTCCGAGTTTGTAAAGCAAAAAGTAAAGTTTAATCTATAACAGATATTCAATGCGCCCTCCGTTTATTTCAACACACTATTCCGCATGTTTTTTTATTGAAAATTGAACACATTCAAAGATTTTATTGCAGGTTTATTTTTTGTTTGTTGACAACAGTATTCAATTTTCTGAGCGTCAATTAAGTCAGTCAGTCCAAAAATGTCAGTTAAGTCAGTTCGTCCAATGTATCAACTGATGCATATGTTTATATAAACATCAAATGCCGACGATATTCATTATTTTCAACTTTAGAAGTCTATGAAGGACGAGTATACGAGCGATTGCACGTAAATACGTTTATATATTTCGAAATAAATGGATTCACAGAGTTGGGTAAGTTTTTTTAAACTAAATTAAGTTAAAGTTAATGGCTTATAAAATTAATAAAATTAAGTTGAAAGTTGAAGGAATAAAGAATTAATAAAAGTTAAGATTAAATTAACTTAAGTTTAAAAAAAAGTTAATTTTGAAAAAAATTATTTTTGAGATCAGAATGTCCTAATTTTTCTTAAAATGAGATTACTTTAAACAACCTTTACAAATATAGATTATTAGGCAAATTTAATTTTGTATTCATGTAAGTTACTTATATATAATAAGAATCACACATCATAAGGTCTTTTTGTCAAAATCTTGCGAGAGAGAAGGATATATATTTGCATTATTTCTCTTTCTTTAATTTTTATCTAACTTTCTTTAACTTCTAAAACGATTGCATGTTTACGACTATATCGACTAGATATTTGTTACAAAAAATATACAAAAAAATATAGTAAAAATTTAAAAAATAGGTGAATATGCAACTCTGTTCTACAATAATTTATTAAGACCTTTTGGTTGGTTTTGATGAATATATGACATGTTCCTAAAGTTCATTATTACCTTTTTTGAACATCCTGTGTAATTTGACGAGAAAGAAAAATCGATTAGATATTTCTATTATGTAGCATGCATGTAGCAACGATGAACAATCTGAGGAAAATGCCAAGGAAAAACGACTCATTCCCGCTGTTAATTAGCAGAGATCGGGGCTATTGATAAATAGCGAGTATCGAAGCCGCTAATGGGCGTAGCAATAGCATAACGATACGTTTCCTTGCATCGAGGTAATAACAATCTCTTTGTTTTATCGAGACATAACGCAGTTTCCAGAGATTGTTCGGCCCCGACCGGCCGTGCCTTCTTATTGTCGATGGATATGCATGCCATACGTACACGATGAGTCCAACTGCGCGTCTCGTAAGAGCACGAAGGGGTCCTTACGACCCCTATTACGTACCGGCCGGAATGAGGGACAGATGTGTACAAACCGTTATTTAAGCGCGTGCGTTTAAGCGCGTTTGTATAAACTTGCAATGCACATCTGCGACGCTCAAAATTCGATGACAAATCGAATTCGATTTCAAATTTAAAAAAACGCCGATGAATGATCGATGATCGTGCCCTGGTAGAGAAACGATTGTTTTTATCTTATTGTGCGACAAAGACTTTTTCATGCAAAGATTATTTCTTCTACGAAAAAGTCATTTCTACACATGAAAATTATTTGACTCGTGACGATGTACTGAAGCTGAGGCGACTTATACTGAATCAAATCGATAATCGTTATGTAACTATTTGAAAATATTTGTGACTTAAATGCATTTTTATAGTATCTTTATAAGTTTGCTCGTTATAGACAAATCACGCAGATAAGAAATTATAAAAAAGCACAATGTGAATAAATATTTATTCTAATGAGAGATCTGAGAAAAAGTTTAGTATTTATTATAAATTTTGATATTATTTTGACTGTTTTTATTGCTTAATTTATAAAGAAATAATTTATGAATTTAATTAGTATGACGTATATAGTATTTCATAATAAATTAATTTTAAATCCTATAAGAATGCAACCCTTTTTACGCTGCGGCTACTTTACGTAGTTATTTTGCATACGACACGCTTGCGGCTACGTGCGATACATATTTATTTGATTTATTGATGGTGAAGGTCAATTTGATTTACGACATTACGATTTAATATAAAATATTCCTGTGTTAATATAAAATATTAACATAAGATATATATATATATATATATATATATATATATATATATATAAAAGTAATATATAGAGATATATACGCACAATATGTAATTCGCATATTTAATAAGAATAGCATCTAACAAAAAAAAAATTAAATATTATCACAACAACTTGTTCAAAGATTAACACTAATAAGATTTAACTAGATAAGAGAATATGACGCACAATGTGATGACAAATTTATTACATAAATGCAAGTTCAATTAGATAGAATTAGATAGAGTATAGAGAATATCTGAAGAAAAATTTTTTTATAGCTATTATTATTAATTGGTATATACATACACACTGATAATCTGCATTTATCTAATGAAGAACTTTATAGAGGTAAATTCTAATCAAGAAAAAAAAATAAATTTTCCTGACAGGTTCTGTTTTCAGCAATAGAGTTGATCATGTCTTCAAACGAAGCAGAGGAAGGAGTTGGCTGCATTGCAATATCAAACCATGTACACAGCGCATGACTGACAAACAAGTCTAAAGTCTGTTATATGTCGTGTAACAAGTTTGTCCGCAATATTGATTGGCTAATGAATACTAAGGGCAGTGTTCATAGTCTGTTCTTATTTTAAGACTGTCTTAAGAATGTCTTAATATGTTAATATGGCTCTTTGATTCATTCACACTTTAAGATTTTATTTAAGACGGTCTTAAATATAAGAACCAACTGACCAACTATGAATACTACCGGCTTAAATTTTTATAGCGCGGTCTCGCTACAAATGCTTAGAAGCATTTGACTGACCAATCAGAAGAATTTTATGAACTAACCAATCAAAGAACGTTTCAAAGCATTTCTAGCATTACATTGATCGTACCTCTAGAATGACGTTTATAATGCAGGATGCATAATAAACCAACTCTTTGCTTTGAAAATAGGATCAACTCTGCCGTTTGAAAATGGAACTATCCGGAGGATTTCCCCTCTTTTGAGAATCTTCAGAATTATTTCTAGGGGATTCCCTAGAAATGCTTGCGATGGTATAAATATTGCGATCAGTACGAACTTCACTTCATTTTACTCATCACAACCGCCGTAATCATACTACAAGTTTCTTGGATCCTAGATCATCATTTACGTAGATTGAAGGCTTCAGTATTTACAAGTCTTTTCATTTAGTAAGACTTTCAGCTAAAAGCAAAAGTGAGTATTTTGTCTCATTAATTTCAATTTATTAATTAATTTTACTCCTAGTATAGTTTACAAAAAATTAATGATTTTGTGATTAGAATCAGTTTAAGTTAAGAAAGAAATAGCAGCAGTTCTATATAAAATTACGACAGTGCGTAAAGTAATAGTTTATTGAAAGTTTATTAAAAAAAAAAACCTTATAAAAATTTATTCAAGTATCTGTAACGTAAAGAAAAGGCTGCTATTATATTACGTATATTAATATTGGAAATATAACGCAATATGTGTTCACAATATAATGTAATTTTTAAAAAATTATTAAATTGAAATTTATAACGGCTCTCTTTTTGAATAAATTAATTATTATGAAAGGAGCATAAAAGTCGACACTATGTGAAATTATTCTATAATATTAAAATGAATAAGTTAAATACGAATGTTTTGATCTTTATGCAGGTCATCCTCAGTGTTTACAATAATATAATTAAACATAGAGAATAATAGATTGAAAAATATAAAAATTGAATTTTTATAATGATTAGATTTTATAATGATTAGATATAATTATTTTTAAAAAATTGCCTGTCAAGTTATATAATTTCACTGTTGAGCTGTTGGTCGCAATTTATTTGGCAATAACCATGGAATTTTTTAACGTTTTTACAAAAATTGTTTTTAAAATCTGCATTTGAATTCCTTCATATGTGAATGTTAGATCACAAGAAACTTTTCCAAACGTTCTATGGCTAATTACATCAAAGAAATAAAATTATGTTGAATCTTTTCCAATCTATTCTTAGATATTTTTAATAAAGATTAAAGTTTCTTGTTTTTTAACAAACCATATAAGTTGAGGAATAAATGCAAGATTTCAAAGTAT
>Ga0157364_1004295_pt1 | contig 14184 bp, 8 predicted proteins | sample AttsexASBM2_FD_111476 | JGI IMG/M metagenome (GOLD analysis project Ga0157364, IMG submission 111476) | Fungus gardens microbial communities from leaf cutter ant in Ribeirão Preto, State of São Paulo, Brazil - Atta sexdens ASBM2 | ecosystem: Host-associated > Fungi > Mycelium > Unclassified ... | reverse complement strand
TTACATTAGCCTATCCATGTCAGTATATGATTTCGATAAACTAACGCAACTAAAAATTTGCTGCTACAATTAAAAACTGGTTGCTGCAGCTATATAAAAATGCCATATTTAACTATCTAAATTGTTGCAACAACCAATTTTTTCTTTCAGTATATAAATATGGTAATGCCTTTCGAGCCGATACAAATTATTAGTGTGTAACAATTTATTATTTCTTAATTACACAGTATACGTTTCGACCTCTGGATTTGGATCTTCTTCAGTAAATAAATTACATTAATAGAATAAATTATAAATACAAATATATGAGTGATTCTTATAAAGTGCATATTATAACGGTTGTCACGATTTCATTCGAAATTGTGTAATATGAAGCTTGATAATGTTGGCTACCGCCTTAATCTCCATTTACGTATCATTAAATTGGCAGATTTACTGAGTGAGAAAATTACATATATAAATTAAATGTAAGAGAATTTCTATTAAAATTTACACGAAATTAGTAAGTGGAGCGCATTGAGATGTTGATTATTTCATTTTGCAAATTATGCTTCGAATAACGGTTGTCGCTACAAACATGATCATATATAAAAAATTTTTTATCGAAATCTTATTCTGAAAAAAGAAATTAAAAATTAGGTGCCTTAAAGTTCATCACTTTTACTTTCCTCTGCTTTATATATGAGATATAAATAATGTAAATTATGTTTTATATATATATATATACATATACATATACATATAGAATTAAATTTGCATATTATATACTACATACATTATCCGATAAGTTTTGATAAAGCGCTCGTATATAGATAGAACAGAAAAACTAAACTGAATCAAAAAGTCTTCTATTATTTTATTATTTTCACAACTTTTTTTTAGTTACCCAGTAAATAAAATATTTAAAATCGATGCCTGAAAACAAGATATCTTTAAGATATCTTTAAGAGTCCTTTAAGAAACATCTTTAAGATATTTCATAAAGATTAAACTTTGAAAGAAATCTTAAAATTATCTTACCTCGAGTTTATTCGTTTATTCGACAAATTTTAAGAATTAATATATCGTTGACTATTGCGAAAATGCAAAATAGAAGACTTTCAACTCCGATTAGTTCGTCCTACACATAAGTATTTTATTAAAACTTATGGGTATATTTAAAAGTCTTAATGCTAATTGTTACTTTTACATTTCTGTATCTCATAAAGATATAAATAATGTAAATTCGACTCTTTACATATATGTATACTTAAATTTACATTATTTATATCATTACCCAAAAATAAAAAAGCAAATGGTTTTCAAATAAAATAAATATTTATTTTTCGTTAATTATACATTGTACAAAAAATTGTACAATGTATAATTAACGAAAAATATTAAAAGTAATAATCATTAAATGTTTAAATATTTATTTTAGATTAATTGTACTAGTAAAAATTTATTTCGGATCCAACAAAACATTTTTTAAGCTTGCTTCTAAAGCGCTTATTTAGCATAAAAAACATCAAGCTTTTATAAAATATTATCTAAGAATATATATTATCTAAGAATACGTACACACACACGCGCGCGCGCTCGCGCGCGCATTAGAGGAGGAAGGGGGAGGGAGGGAGAGGGAGAGGGAGAGAGAGAGAGAGAGAGAGGGAGAGAGAGAGAGTCCCTATTATGAGATATCGAGTTCATTTTGGATAAATGCTAGAAATCTATGGGCAGAATTTAAAAAAATAATAGGTCATTTTCAAGAGAATTTAATAAGTTTTAAGATAATGTTATGTAAAACGCAAAATACATCATTGCAATTAAAAAATTTTATTTAATGTTTCTAGAATACAAATAAACACAGCCAGTGCACGTATAAAAGGAGTATGCGATGCATTGTATCTAGACTTGTCTTCAAGTAGTTGGAACCAAATATCAGAAACACACAGGCACTCGATGTTTATTCCGATTTTTTATTATTGTACAATAACATTTATACTTTAACAATTCGATTCGATAAGATCTGCTTTAGTCTTATAAAAATAGTTTTAAAAAATAGTTTCTTTACAGGTTCATCTAAGATATGATATTAATTATATATGATTCTGGAGTGTTATATGAAAGATCATTTATCAGTTTTAAAAAATATATATATTGGATAAATTATATATTGGTAAAACATATATATTGGTAAAAATTCGATTTATACCCGATTTATTATTCAAAGTTCAAACAGCAATTTTGTTAAAAATAAACGAAATTTAAATTAAGAAAAAGAATTTTAAAGCTTGAAATCTCTACTTTGGAATGGTTATTATATTTTTTTATTTTATATGAGTTTTGTAATTTTCACATATAGAAAACTACGAGTTAAACAAAACGAGAAATTTTTTCTTTACTTTGTGGACTTGTTACGTATCCAAAAACAATTAGCAAAAATTTTTGAATTTCTGATGTAAAAGTATGTGTATGTTATGTGTATGTAAAATTCTAATGTAAAACTATTCTAATGTAAAATTTTTGAATTTCTAATGTAAAAATATATAAAATTTTAATGTAAAAATATTCTAATGTAAAATTTTTGAATTTAATGTACAATCATTTTTGAATTTCTCTATAAATTCGTTTTTAAAAAATCCTCGATTTTTCATTTGTTGTTACAAATGAAATAAAAAGAATATTTTTACTTTAAAAATTTTACTTCGTCAAAATCATCACAATTTAAAAAACAGATTTTTAAATTCTCTCATCAGATAGAGGTAAGATTTAGATTTTATTTTATTTTTAACAAAAATAGCATCTGTTTGAATCTTAAATAAATTAGTCACAAATTTTTATACTTATTCAATAATTCCGAAATAATTTATCTTTCAAGTTGGTACAGGAATCTGGCATGAATCATATACGACGATTTATATCGCAATAAAAAGATTTTAATTGCTAATAAGATACTCTTAAGTAAGAAATAATTTCTTTACATGCTTCAAAGTAATAAAGGTATCATCCCGGTAAATGAAATGGAATTATTGAACGAACAGAAACTGGATTGAATGTATGAAATGAAAAATAATTGAGAAAAATTAAAAAATTTGTCAAAAGATAGCTAAATAAAAAGTCGAAACGTATATTATTACTATCAATAAATTGATAAATTATAATTTCATATAATAACTGGTGTAGCTTTTTATGCTTCTTTCTCAAATTAAATTTGCTTTAGTCGTTATAAATTTAGTCGATAGAAAAGCCGTTTATACAATTTGTATTTGTTTAGCCAAAATGAATTCTTTTAAATCAAATAATGCTTGTAAAAGTCAAGTAATATGCTTATAAGATTCATATATATCATGAGTGTAAGATTCACGCAAGATTTTTTATTTACTCACAGATATCGTATGCGATATATTCTTATACGATTTTGTGTGTTTCTGTCCGAAATTCGTATGTGAAAATTTTTTTAGAAGATCTCATAAGAATTTTTCTTGTAAGAATTTGCAGCAGGGAGTAAACATTCAATATATTATCTCTTCTATTTTGACATTTATTTATTTTCACGCATTTCGACTTGATTTAAATCATTCTCAATGAAATACATTAATTAAATATTAAACTATTTTGCAATCTGTGCAATCCTGATGCCGATCATCCGCCTTAATTCCGCGATATTTCCTTATATTTCATCATGGTTAGTTAATCCGATAAAACAAAGAAAGCTCCATAAGCTAGGCTAATATAATAACATTATGAATTAAATAATAACGATCTATGATAACTTTGTATGCACAAAAACGAGCACGGATAATCACTCATCAAATTGCAAATAGATTATACAATCATATTCAATAGTCAACACATTATAAAATTACGTTCTTCGTTAAAAATTAAAATTATGAACAATTGTATCAGTTATGCGCAATGCTTCTCATTTCACGAGTGTGATTGATGTGTCAGTTAAGACACAACAATATTCTATGTGTCGTCGTTGATACTTCATCTGATAATCAACAAAGAGCAATGTTTTTAGTCATAAATAAATTTTGTACTAAATGTTTCGAGAACCAAAATACAACAAGGTTGGGTACAATACTTTTCGAATCCCATTTAAAATACTAATTAAAGTAAATACTTTTAAAAAGTGTATTTAAAGTGCAAAATGCAAAATAGGTTTTTTGAATCTATTTTAAATGTAAAATGGATAAATAGGTATTTTAAATAGTTTTCAAATGCAAAATGGTTTTTCCTTCCCTACGAAAAAAAATTTTTACGAAAAAGTACAGGAAAACTATATAGATTGAGACAAGATCTTAGAAATCCTTAATTTTTTTATAGATATTCGTAGTAAGACATAGAATGAGATTTGTTTGTCTCAGAAATCCATAGTTTTTCATAGATATTCATAATAAGATGTAGAGTGACGTTATTTGAAGATGGAGGATTTCTTGGTTTTTTAAACAAACAACATGTCAACGATTCTAGGGAAATTTGTGAAAACATAGGAAAATCATTTATCTATTTTATAAATGGTTAAATGACAGATATGATTCCATTTTTCAAATGTAAAATGAAAATGATTTTCCAAAAATCATTTAAAATAGAAAATGCAAAATGCTATTTTCATTTTCAAATACATATTTAAAATTGGAATTATTTTAAATACTATCTAGCTCTATATAAGCATCAAGAAATTGTCAAGAAATTATGTATCTATTTGTAAATTAATTTAGGCTCATTTTCTGTGTTTTAATGTGTAACATTTCAGAAGTCAATCTTTTAAAATTTCTTTCTCTATCCAGTATGTCAATCAAATTCATAATTGTGTTGTAATCTATGGTATCTGTCATCATTGAGCTATCTGATATTTCTCTAGCGATATGATTGCAATGTTTAGATATTGTTGTCTTGACTTGCTTGCTTTGTCCCACATACGAGGCTTCACAATTTTTGCAAACGCTCGCAATTCTATATATCACATTACTTTGTGCATCGATTGGATGGATAATGGATCTTTGTGAACTCTAATTAAACCTCACATTTTGTTAACGCTGTCTTTGATACTGTGCCATTGATTATTTTCTTATATTTATTAGATATTTTATTGATATACGGAATAGTAAACTAAAACAATTTTTTATTAATATCTACAATTTGTCTCTTCTTTTTTGTGATGTCTTTATTACTTATGTGTATATTTGAGTCTCTGTGAAATAGTTCTAAAAATAAATTTTAATGGGTAATCATTATATGCAGAATTTTTATAATCAATTCAAAATTATAAATAATGTCAAACTTATAGACAAAATAACATTACCCGGGGAAAAATGTTATAAATAATGGACATATTTTATATATAATTATAAGCAATCATACATAAAATATGTCAATCTTTTTATATTCTAATTATATATAATTTTATATAATTACATATAATTTTACATAAAACGTTTCTTCCCGGGTATAATAATAACTTGTAAGTTAGTAACTTAAATTTTCACAAAGACGCGAACTTTCAGATCTAAGATCAGCTATTTTTAATAATATCTCGTCGGTATCGAGAGCAATTCTCCTGGATAATGACTCTCGATTTTCATATTATTGAATCCATTCAAAATTACCGCGGTGCAAATATTTAAATGGCTGCGTCTGGCATCTGCGTAGTATCGTCCGAATTTGTCTCAAAAACGAACACACCTAAATTTCTTCCATCGTGATTTTACGCGCGGTATATCCTGTACTGTCCACGTCAGTTTACACGTTTTTCTGAGGACGTGATTTGAGAACGGCGGTTTGCTCGAAATCTCATAATAGTTGATGAACGAAACGTTCACGCAGATGACAAGCTACCTAGACATTTCCTAGCGTAAATAAGGTATTCATTACGATCGCAGGATTAATTTAGATCGTGCCGAGTGTACAAAACAGCGCACAAGCACTCGACGATATCCTTTGAGCCTATCGACTAACGTATACATTGTTTTCTTTTTTTCGAACAGTGCAACAAAGATGCATTGGACATTGTTCGCGCTGATAATCGGATCGTTTGGATCCAAATACATCCTCGTCCATGCGCAAAGAGTCGCACCGGGAGTACCGCCTCAGCATTATCAGCAGGTAACTCACTTTTCTCAATCAATTGGTTAACATATGTTTAGCAGTGCTTCTTGGTACACATGATATGGAAGCCGATTCCAAACAAGGCGTGAAGTCGATATAATTAATTTTAGCTATTAGTAAACAATTAAGTTAATTATTAGCCCATGTGTTTTTGATATCCAAATATAGAATGAAATTGTAAGAACCTAAATCCTTGTGTGAAAATATGATTCATAAAATAAACAGCTGTTATCTAGTATTATAATAGTTTGATATACATGTATTATTTATTTTTTATTTATACATTATTTTATATTTATTTTTCTGTTTTAGAATGTTCAAGTACCGCAACATGCGCAGCATGTACCACAGCAACAGGTAGACTCATATTTACATTATGTATGTTCACATACTGTGTATGTGAACCTATCATCTTCAATATATCACTGTAATTTATATTTGGCTTTCTCTTCAATATGTGTATGAATCAGTATCAAGTATTGAGTTCAATAATATCTAATTTAATAACATTCTGTTCAAGTATCAAGTACCAGTACAGCAGCAGGTTCCTATGCAACAGCAAGTACCGATGCAACAAGTACCTGTACAACAGGTACCTATGCAACAGCAAGTACCTGTACAACAACAAGTACCCATTCAACAAGTGCCTGGTCATCAACCACATGGGCATGGTCATCAAGGACCACCTCAGTTACTTAACACTGCCAATATAGAGCATGAAAAACAGTAGGTATTTGGATACGTAAAAATTTATTTTAACTCTCTCTCTCTCTCTCTCTCTCTATATATATATATATATATATATATATGTATATATATATAAAGTATGTATAATATATAATAATTATTATTATATATAATATAACAATAATTATATAACGATAGCATTTCTTTTCTTTTAGACACATTGCTGAGCATGCTGACGTTCCAATAGATACCAGCAAGATGACAGATCAGGAGCTGCAGTTTCACTATTTCAAAATGCATGATGCAGATAATAACAACAAATTAGATGGTTGTGAGCTGATCAAGTCTCTTATACATTGGCATGGTACGAACTAAGTCTCTCTCTCTCTCTCTCTCTCTCTCTCTCTCTCTCTCTCTCTCTCTCTCTTGTTGTATATTTTTTCTCATATAATCGAATTTTTGAGTATTTCCTTTACATCCGTAGAACAAGGTGGCTCAGAATCCAGTGTGCAAGGCGATAAATTGTTCAAAGATGAAGAATTAGTGCAGTTGATAGATCCGATACTTAGCATGGATGATGGTAACAATGACGGTTACATCGATTATCCAGAATTTATTCGAGCTCAACAGAACGCAGCAGCTAATGCACGTACATAAATTTTGATGAACCAAACTCTACGAACTGCGATTAAAAGGATTTTGTAAAATCGAAGGAATGCAGGGATTGTTGGATTTTCATTATTACTATTTAATGATGCATTATTGACTCATTTATTCTATATGTATAATGAATCGATATTTGCGATAATGCATCCTTTATCGATTTAATTATAAATTATAAATAAGAAAATAGATGAACACACAAAAAAAGGGAGAATTTTTTTTTATATTAATGTTATAGGCAGTAGAAATTGAAACAATTGTATAATTGAAAATAATATTGTACAATTAAAGACATAATTGAGGAGTAAAATTCCTCTTAGTTATTTACGTTAGACAAAATTAATTTGAATAATATTTACTCTGCGCATCATTATTGTTCATCAAGATGGTTAATGTTCTATCGTTATTAAATTCAATTTTTTAATACAGAAGACTATTTTTAAATGAGAATATTTTATAGAATATCTCTAACTCTGTTAATAAATAAAATGGCCATTTATCAGTTTTTTCATTGTTGAATGTATAAAATAGTAATTTGCAGAATAATATTTATATTAAGATAATAAATGTTTCGTTTTCTAATGAATATTTAGGAATAATATTGATAAGGCATAAAAATAATAATAATGCATAAATGTACTTTTATCTAGCGTCAATTATCTAGTATTAATTGACAAAATTGTTTATAATTCTGTTAATTATGTTATATTCCAAAACTTTGGCAGAAATTTTTTATTAAAAAAAATATTTAGCTAAGGATAAATATAATGTGTATATAGAAAAATCAGTAATAATAACAATAATTCATAAATTTATTGATTTTTACATTTCTATATCAAAATGCTATCAATAATCACAAAAACACTTACAACTTTATATAATGTGAACAAAACTTTATCTTTACAGATTAACATATATATGTGTGTATATATATCTGTTCACAGATTTTAATAATTCAATCAATCATGGAAATACAACGTAGTACGAAAATTTGATAAATATGCATTAAATGACTAGATTGCAATAATGCATTAAAATGACTAGATTGCAATTAATGTATATAATTTATATAAGCAACTTATATTCATTTATAAATACATTCCGTTAACTAAATAATCAGCATCATGTGCAAAAGGTCCGTGTCCGCATCTTCCTCGTCGTTTTACTACTCTCAATCGGCAAACAATTAAAGCAGCTGTGATCGCGGTCGCGATAAGTCCCAATGATAATGACACCACGGCACCTTTGGGCCTTAAAACGTCATTTTCAATTATTTGAAGATGCTCCGCAATAATGTCGGGTTTTTCGCGTATTTTTGCATGCTCTTCAATTACGATCACAGTTTTATGATCTGAAAGGATCTAAATCTTATTATAACAGAAACAGATAAATACATTGTACAAGATATTCAAAGTCTATTTAAAACTTTAGAATGCATAATAATAGTTATAGCATTTGCGTAAGTCCACACATTTAACAAAGACTAATTTTTCTGTAATTTATTTGCAAATATAAAAGATGCTAGGGATAAGCTATTATTGAAAATAGATTTGTTTACCTTTTGATTCTTTTGCACGATTATGTTTAGTAACCTCATTTGCTGATAAAGTTGGTTTTTCAGTGACTTTTTTGCTCTTTACATGTGTCAAATATGTATCGGTTTTTTCTTTCTTTACAGGTTCTTTATTCTCATTTGTCAATTCATTTTTATGTTCCTCCGAGGTCTATTAATGAAAAATTATTCGCATAATTTTTCAAGATTCTATAATAATTCCCAATTGCCGAGAGACGTACTTACATCACAAGCGGGCGTCGTCGTAATTGGAAGATTTTCTACAGCTTGCTTAGGTTGAGAATTTGGTGCAACAGATGGTGCAAATTGGGGATTTTCATGCCAAACTGGCACTTTATTTGACGATGGAAAATATGGAGAATACGGATGTTTAGATTCCATATATAGCCCTCTAACATAAAATTAATCAAAAAATAAAGTCTATCTTAATTTACTATAATAATCAGAAGAAATTATAACAGTTTAGATTACCTATTCGCTTCATTATTTTCTATGACGCTCGAGCCTTTGTGATTAAATATGTGTGGTTGTTCTGAAAATATATTCACAATATAAAAATTTACAACCCAATTACAAATACGTGGCAGAATAATAATTAATATTTTTTTACATACGTTCGTAGGGATTTATATGTTGTTCGTGAACAGTATTAGGAACATAAAGATCCTTGTTTTGCTCGTATAAAGGCTGATAATCCCATTGATATCCTGACGATTCGTAATTCTTATGCATTTGCATTTGCGGCACCTCTATCGGTTGGCCAGGATATAAAATATTTTGCGGTTGCGACATTTGATGGGCTAGATTCGATATATCCCAAGGTTTAGGATTAATCTCCGGTCCAGGATAAAATGGAGGCAAAGGCTTACGCTGATTAACTATTTGCTGATATCGGAGCACATCGGCAGGCGGATGTGGCATCTGTATTATTGGAGGAACTGTCGGTTTCTCCGTAGGACATACAAGATCTGCCGCTTCATCGGAACCATCTGCACACTGCGGAATACCGTCGCAAACATTGTATATAGCTATGCAATCTCCGGATGAACGACACTCATATTGATTTCTGGTACAAGCTATTATTAAAGAAAGATTTATATTGATCTAGAAATTCTTCGGCTTTTTATAATTCAGATTAACGAATAAACGTACCTGGCTTGACCGGTATTGGCGTAGTTATTATTATTTTTGATATTTGTGTAACTACAGGTTTAACAGGTGTTTCCGTAAATCCATAATCCGACGTTATCTCATTGCTTTTCCTAAAACAAAATATAATTAATCACGAAATCGATGAGGAAAATAAAGCATTGAAAGTATGTACCTAAGGGACTTTAACTCGTGTTCCTGCTGAGATATCCTAACTTCCTCTTCCACTTGTACATTCTGTATGGGATAACTCGTGCGCACAGCGCTTGTATAATTGGCATGCCTTGTAAATTTGCACTTGAAATCATGTAATGGACCACACTGGAAAAGATAACAGCTACTTGGTTTCTGTAAAACAAAATAACGAGATGAATAGATGAATAATAGATCTAATGATAAAGAGTCCAGTAAAACAAGTTAAATAAAATATGAAAATCATTGTTCATACACTGCGTATGTACATAACATTGTGTTGAATGTGCATGTCTTACCTTTTCTTCGAAGATGAACACATCGCAACGCTCGGTCTCACAACAGTACTTCAAACAATCCAATCTGGAGTCGACGTCCAGGACATTCAAGTACTTGGCACCCATATCACGAGAGTCCTGGGTCCTAATAATTTTGTCCTTATGAATATCGAAGCTCTCGAGGCACATCTGATAGTCGTTCGTGCCGCCGTGCCTCTTCTCATTCGCTCGAATCACACTATCGCCGTAAGCTCGGTGTAGAATCGCAATGATGAAAATCAAGGGAACGACCTGACGCGCTCCGTCAAACATCGTTCCAGCTTATGCATCAATGCATCACACTGGATTGGACTCTGGAGCAGACTGGAGCATGGTAGAAGAATCCCTTCCACAATGAACTGGAGTATCCAAGTTGCGCGCGCTGGCCGCTGTTCCACTATAGTTCCGTCCATATCACGATCGATAGTCGAATCTTTCTCAGACGACAAATTCAACATGTCTTTTCTATCTTTCATGACTTTAAACATCAAAATATACGTATAGATCTGCCTGGAATTCCTTCTTTATTTTTTTTATTCCGTTTTTTTATTTGTCTCCGTGTAAATTAAATTTTTTTGTCTCCTCTAATTAAATTTCTTCAGAACGAGATTATCAATTATTAATTAAGTTACCCAAGTGCATAGCGTACTCGTGGCGTCCATGTCGATTAATACTGATCGAATGTCATCAAATGTCATCGCGAGAATTTAAATTGTAATTGCAACGCAATAATTTTTGTAGAAACATATGAGATATAATCGCATAATAACACTTTCTAATAAATTCAAGATGTAAACAGAATTTTTCCATTCTCGATTTAATTATATAATTCTTTGAATTAGAAAAAAATGAAAAGTTAGTTAAACCAAGATTAAAGTTAAACTGCATTGGTAGAAAACAGACATTACAAGTCGAAGGATATATTTTTAAAGTATTATTCTTTTTTTTATTACACAGAAATGAAAATTATATAAGAACATTTATTCTACATATGCCTTTAATTAAAATCAAATTATTAATACAGTATAATAAAGTATATCTTTAAAAATCTATCTAAATTATTTTATGGATCGCCCGTGATTATCGAAACAAAAAATTTTTTATCGCGATTGTAACGATAATTTGAAACGATTAACATTAGATTTGTTCATGTTGCTTGAAATTATCTGTATTCAGACATTGTAAAAATGAAGATATTTATAATTATAATTATAAAATAATTATAATTATAAAATATTATAATTAAGTGTAAAAAGTACAAACAGCGAGAAATCTAAGAAAAGATATAAGGGCCTTTTTCTTAAAGCAGTAACCGCAAAATACTTCCGCATATTATTGCCCTCCGAAAAAATAAATGCGCAAACTACATTTCTGAAAATTTATGAAAATAAATCGCTGAAATCGTTGAAATCTCTATTAATTTTATAGATTTATTTCAGCGATTTCAGCGATTTAATTCCAGAAGCACCTGATTTATTTCCAGGACTATATATATTCGTTATAAATATACAACTTTACAAATTTTACTTTCTAAAAATGTCAAAATATATATAAAAATTGTTTAATAATTTTTATGTACTTATAAAACTGATGAAAATTAATTCAGAACACGAATGACTCAACTTGTATATAATAAAGGTACCGAAAACTAAGATGTGTACTAAGGATTGAATAAAGTTATTTAAGTATATATTATAAATTAAAAATATAAAAGAGTTATTTACAATAATATTTATTATTTTAAATAATTACACTTTTGACTTATTTCTTATTAGCGTTTTAAATAAGTTTCTCGAATCTAGTATATATTTTTTACTTTAAATAAGTCATAACAGTTATTTTACCGAACCATGATCGGCATATTATACATATAAATGTTTAAAAAATTTTTGAAACACAGAATAATTTGCAATAACATTAGTGTCATAAATTAATTTTTTAGCTGAAAAATTAAATAATAATTAACAAGATATTTAATAATTAATTTAGTTAATATTTTAACCAAAGCTATATTGAGCAAATTGTTTGTAATACATATTAAGAAAATTTGCATATATCTTTTATAAAGGATGTATAGAATATTATCAATTTTTGTTTAAGTATAAATCATTTAAAAGTATAATGAAAATTGAGACATAATGTACCATTAGAATATTAAAAATACCTCACACATATGAATAATTATCAATTACATTTGTAAAAAGAACTGCCCAAATAATATATAGAATTAAACTAGTGCCAGATATGCCACAAAGCAAAGCGCGAAATGTATGACGATATCCGATTTGTAAAAATCATGTAAAATATAAATAAATGAATAAACCGTGAATATTTTTCATACACAATAGTAAGATATCTAAATGACGAGGGGTGGGGGAGCATGCCGCTCGGCGTGGTTGACTATACGTCATCACTTCGGCATTCGCTCGACGACCTCGGAACGAGATACACGTTGTACGAAACAATCCGCGTGTCGCATTAATCCACAAAAATTATATATATATATATATGAACGCAAATTGATCAGTACTTATAATTTTCGATCCGTGAACGTGTGATTGCCGTTCGTATATATAATTATACTATCACACGCTCGAAATGATAAATTAGAAATTACGAATTATCACGTTTAGACCGGTACTCTTTAATGGTCATAAATGATAGGATGTCGATGGTTTTGCATATCATTCTCTATTTTCAGATCGAAAGCATACGATGCATAAATTTAGATTTATTAAATTACCGGATTACGATTCGAAAGTAACGAAAAACTAAAATGCGTTAATCTTTTGTTAAAAATATTTCGTACATTACGCGGATTTCGTGTAAAAATAAGTTATTATAAACTAATCATTTATTGTAGCACAATTTTAAATATCTAAGATATAGATGAGTTGTATGCGTAACGAAAAATAAAAGAAATAAAGCAAAGATTGTGTGCAATAAAGCTATTTATCGAAGAATCTTAAAAATGTAACGACTAAATTATTTTACTGATTTTGTAATATACGTTAATATTTCGACAGTTAGATGATCGGCGCGTAACCTTGGGAACTGTTTTGGTGCGGAAGGGCGGGCGACCGGCACGTCACGTTTATGCGAAGTTACCATACGCAGTCATTCCATTACCGAAGCTCGTACAAGTAGGTAGCTCTACCGTTCTTCTTTACATTTCTTTTTCAAACGTAATCGTAACAAATGCTAGATAATATGGAACATTATACTTTATGAATACTCATAGGTTACTAGCACATACAATTAACATTCATAAAAGAATCGAGATGAAAAAATAAAATTTATTACTATTTCGCAATAATTACGGACGACAATTATTTTTGTTAAAACATTTTTGTCTCGCTTGAGCATAACTCTCGATTATTCTTCGAACGATATCTCACGATAGTCAAAAGCTACGTTAACACCTTCATGCAAATAACGCATTTATACAAATAACGCAATTTATGCGATTCCTATTTTAACAATTAATTTAATTTTCGCAATTAACAATTTAAT
>Ga0157364_1004293_pt1 | contig 14187 bp, 4 predicted proteins | sample AttsexASBM2_FD_111476 | JGI IMG/M metagenome (GOLD analysis project Ga0157364, IMG submission 111476) | Fungus gardens microbial communities from leaf cutter ant in Ribeirão Preto, State of São Paulo, Brazil - Atta sexdens ASBM2 | ecosystem: Host-associated > Fungi > Mycelium > Unclassified ... | reverse complement strand
TTATCAATTTTTAAGCATAAGTAATCAAAAACTTCAAATGAAATAAATGACAATGCTTACTTTAGAATCCAAAGTTAACAAGAATAATATATATGCATATGTATATATATATATATATATATACACACACGTATATACTATAATGTAGAAACTCTGCAGAATTATACATACAATATCTGAAAAGTTAACATATTAATGCAATGCAAATATAACTCCGATCTTTCTTATTTTTTTGTCCATAATACATTCTAATGATAATGCAGTAACGTTGCAATATTAGTAGCACATTGCAATATTTCTAAAATAATCTATATATTGAAAAAAAAAAACTTAAAAATTTAGATTTGTGAGAAATATATTCTTCACTGAAATAAATCTTTATTTAAGTATGACAAAATAAAATTTTATTCCTAGTAAGTAAGCCATCTATTGTAATTTATTTTTTTAATAAGATATATAATATTTCATAGAAATATATATTTCGTCACAATCAAATTTTTTCGTAACTAATAAATATCGAAAATATTTATGAAAAGTACATAACATTTGCTTTGCAATACTTTGATGTTTTTCTCTCAGTGTATTATATAGGTACCTACATTAAAAACAATTTTATATTTATTTTATATTTTAAATAACAAAATTCATACTATCATTAAAAGAAAAATATATAGGTTTTTGGAGCAAAAATGCAAACTCTTAACAGAAAGGATATATATATATATATATATATATATATATACATATACATATATATATATATTTTTTTTCTGCGGAAAAGATATATATATATATTTTTTTTTTCTGCCGTTAAGTGGCTAATTCATTTTTCGCGCGACCCGGATTAATTCCAAACGAGGCGATTTCTCGATCGGTATTCACTCTCGAGTGTTATTGTTGTCCGATAACAATATAAACGATAGACGCAATCGGGCAGAGCGATTATTAAAACGACGAAGTTAGACGCGAGAGCGACAGGACAGGTCCGTAAATATCTGAAATGAAATCTGGACGCGCGCGCGCGCGAGTGAATAAAGATAATAACGTGTCGATAAAGCTTATACTGCACAGAAGGAAAACGTCATAAGACTTTCGCCTATAAATTCCGTCACTATTACTTCTATAAAATACATGCCATCCGCACGCCACAGCAATAAAATGCGATATAACGCATTCTCGAAGAGACTGGTAAGCATGTAATCGATACATCATCTGCTACAAATTGTTTCAGAAATTGCAAGGAAGAGTGACAACTCTTTGAATAAACTACGAGCCATAAAATGTGTGTGAGAAATAACGAGTGGAGTCTACTCGCAACGACGCTCTAAATTTAATTAAGAATCATGTATGAATTTATAATATATGAATGTTATAATATATTGCCTTTATAAACAGTCTTGATTATAAATATAAAGCCTTACAAATTTCTGAAGAAAATACCCGTGAAAACCTCAAAAGTATTATCCCTGTAAATTGACATAAATATCGTTCTACATTCTAATAAAAAATAAATAAGAAATAGATTTATTGAAAATTATTTATTTTTATAACAATTTTATAACAATTTTAATATTTTATTAGTTCTTCGATTTTATTACCGCCTTTTCCAAAAAAAATATGATAGATTCAAGTTGATTTTTATGAATGCCAAGGGCGCGCGCGCGCGTGTGTGTGTGTGTGTGTGTGTGTGTGTGTGTGTGTGTGTGTGTGTGTGTGTCGATATTAAAAATTGTAAGCCTTTGCTTTGAAAATATTTCAATCGACAAGTTTTCATCATGTTTCGTGAATATTTCTCAAGAATCTTTTCCAAAACGTAACATAAGAAGGCAATCACGATTACATTTACGATGAATAATCATAATAAATCTGGCAATATACTAGCAAAATATTGGCAAAATTCCAAGGTAATACTCACGTAAGAGTAACGACAAATATTCTCGGAAGATGTGTTCTATCTTCAATATTAATATTATTTCTGGTGAATCTCTGTTACGTATGTTACGTATGTTGAAAGATTCATTACTTTGTCGCAGCCTATAGAAGCGGAATTTTTCTATCGACACTGGTCGTTGCCGCCACGGCGTCAATGATTTACATGGCAATAAACTAACACCTTGATAGTGGTGGCAGCCCGAAAAACGTGTTTGATTTATTCGCGCACTTTCGCGAAGTACTGGACTTTTGCCAGGCCGGAAGGTCCATTTCGCCGGAAATCACGATCATAATTCAGTGTAAAAAAGAGACAGAGCTGAGCGCATACCGTGAAAACTCTCGGGAAAGGCAGGATTGTTTTGCGGAATTCATATAAGAGACTAAAGAGACACATACTCACGCACCGACTCGTATCTTTCGTGACGTAGTCGCCCTAGTTCCAGTTTGAAAAAGTTTGTCCTGAGGAATTTGCGATTAGATATTTACTTCATACTTTTAACTTGATTACTATATCAATTACCAAAAAATTAATTTTGTATTTTTTACTTAAAATATTTCCTTCATTCATGTATAATTAAAAATTTCATTCTACCTCTTTGTCTGTTATACGTTTTCAATCCTCACTGTCTTATTTACTATTTCTATTTTTAGATTAGTTCATTATGTTATCTCACTTTTGATCCCGTACAATCCTTACATCTTTACATATATTTGTATTATTTATACATGTTAGGTGTAGTAAAAAGAAATCCATTATTTTTCCATTCAATTTCATGCAAAAATAATGGATTTCTTTTTACTACATCTAATATATATTATAATTGTCATGCTTGTTATTATTTCTTCTAATATTCATTTTATTAATTTAATTTACATAATACATAGTCTTGTATTCGTATATATGTATACATATCGAAAATTATATATATCTTTAAAACTTTCTTAAAAACCATCTTCTTTACTCTCTAAATTCTTAGAGTGGAATCTCACTCTAAAGAGCTGAAAATTGAACCCGTCTTAAAAAAGAGAGAAATTCACTCTCTAAAAATTTTAGAGAGTAATATATTGTTATTATTTTATAATAAGTATATCAAGGTTCTATAATAAGCAACATCAATGCTTCATCTTTTGAGATACTTAGTATTTTCTATTATTTTGTCTATATATAAAACATTTCTCATATTTTATTTATTTTTCACATTTTACATATTTCGTATATTTCACTTCAATAAAGTTATTATTATTATTATTATTATTAGTCACATTTAATCAATCTCGATTAATTACTGGATTGTTCTAGAATAACTCGACTTATAATCAAATCATCTTCGTATTTACTTCTAGCGATCAAAGTCCAGTTACAGTTAATCGTCGAAATTAATACGGCCAGGACGAATTTTCCGTCACGTTTTCATTGTCCCAGAAAGAAAGTCGCATCAGACGCAGTGCTGATGGCATTCAGGTTCAGGAGTCAGTCGGACCTGATTACACGTCGCTGGCAGGGCAATACCTTAACCCTTTCCTGTCGGAGACCACCCTTTCGATGGGTCACTGAGGGGCGAAACGGGCGTTTTGCAATTTAACGGAATCTCTGCATATAGAGTGGGTTCATCGCAGCGTACGCGGGTCCCGCACTTTAAATGACGTCCCGGAAGTCCCAGCGCTAATTCTATGGATCCTCGGACATGTATATCCGCCGCCATACCCCTCGATCCTTCGTCAGGTCCCAACGTCCTACGCAGGGTTGAGCTGGTTATGCGGACTCTCCGGTCGGCGCTCTTAATAATTGCAGGCCTCGACGCGAGGGAGAAAGATAAGAGCGTTTTGCTAAATGACCGAGGAATATTTGCGGCGACACGCGAGAGACTCCAACATTTCACCGTCTTGATTTATTGATGTTTGCAGCCGGCCGTAATCGCGCAATAAATAATTTCGTAATCGGATTATACCGATGAGCGCGGGCGAATGAATATTCGCAGCGATACGTAATATTGATTATAATTTACTAATATTTATTTCAATTTTGGTTAGATCGTCAAATAATACGATAATTAAACTATTTTGCTGAATGAACGAATAATACGATAAAAGATATTAGTATTTATTTTATAATATCACATTACAAATAGATCATTTAACAGATCGTTCAATAAATCATTTAAAGCGTATTGCTAAACACAGGGGAGTTTATAATTTCTAATTTACTTTATCATAAAATCATTAATCGGATTCGCTCTCATCGTTATTTGATTTCCTTCAGTCGTCTCATTTTATTATTCTCGACGAGATACGAATGCGAGCAAATTCTGATTTATAGTATATATTCGCTGTGCCAACTTTGTAAAAACTCGCGAAAAAGTAGCTACAATTTATTTGATCACGAACAACTAAGGCGACCATTCGTTTCATCGGCGGTGGATTTTACGAGCTATTCGATTCGCTGAAAATAAACGTATATAAGTAATATTTGTTTAGCGCGACAAGACGTTAATGTTAATAAAACATTGCTGCAGATGATTTATTACCGTGGATTATTTTTCCCGGTCCATAGTCTCTCGCGAGCGATTCAAAAATATCGATTATACTCTTTGCACAGATTGGTCGTAAATCCTTAGAGAATGTTAGAGTAAAACGCAGCGACAATAATAAAGTCGACCGTGCACGAGAAAGGAATTTTAATCGCTCGCACAATAGTCTGCAATCGATAGTCCTCGGTGTATCATAATCTCTCATTCGGAGCCCTTCATTAATTTCACTTCGTGCCGCTGCCACATATTTAAAATATACGGTCTTATCGTTGAATCAATATCGTTGAAACATGTTTTGTATATTTTCTTATCATCCGTAATGTCGACTAGGCGGGACAAAGCAAACATTCGTACTCTTTCTTTCTACATAGAAAGAAAGATCTCGCATACCGATCTATAACAACCTGCAACATTTTCCTTTAGCAAAAAAATGACTGCATGTCACGAAGGCTTTTCCGAAAGCTCTTCCGCCACGCTGCTTTATAATTATTCGGGACATGATATATTTTAAAGCGAGATGTAATCCCTTTCATACATCTTCTTTTCCTTTGATCATCAATCACATCGAGTTCTTGAATAGGAATATAGTGCGTAACAATAATGTGTACTCTCTATCATAAAAGTAATTCAGTGTAGGTATTATTATTGACTTCAGTGTTACACTTATAACTGATTTATCATCAGTAAATATTTTCTGTTTTTCAATAATAACCACACTAATTTTTAGAGGTTATGATTTTCTGCAGATTCATTTTGTAGAAAATTTTCTAAAAGCAAATTAGTGTATTTATTACTGAAAAACAATAAATATTTGCTGATGATACATAAATCATAAGTATGGCGCTGAAATCATTGATTGATTTTCAGAAAGCACAATTTTTTATTTATATTATTTATATTATGCTTGTCTACTTTATCACGCAAAAAATTTCGAGAATTCGGAAGTAATAATTGTTATTTAGACTTTTTTATATGACACTTTAAAACTTATTTGTTAACATGAGAAATTTTTGGCACCCAGTGTTTTTAATGAAAGCAAGATGTATCTGAAAAAACTTGGAAAACCGAAAATTTTAAGATATTTTTTCTTTAATCTTGAAAATTAAATTTTCGTGAAATTTTATCGGAACTTTGGGAAACGGGAATTTTACATTTATATTTGAATTCTGTCTTCTTTTTGAAAACATGTAATGAATTCAATTCTAAAAAATGATAAATACAATCTCATGGAATTCCTGCCTTCTACTAATTTTCAATACATAGATAATTTATTTCTGTTGTTTGATAATTTATTTCAAAAAATTGCATTAAGCGGTTCTCTAATCTTACTTGGAAATTTTTAATAAAATACTTGGAAAATCTCAGAGAGAATCTCTTCTTTAAAGATTTCAATAAATACTCTGAAAAAGAAAATTCGATAATTTAAATTTGTACAAAATCTCTCCAAATGTAGTCTTCCGGAAATACGGTTGAGAAAAATTTTCTCTTCCGCGATGGTACCGATTTAAAAATAAGTGTTCCTGCAGTTGCTGCGTGCGAGACGAGAACTGTTCACGGCAAACAATGGCCGCGCGTTGTCGGCGCAGCATCGGCGGTGGCTGAGGGTTCGAGAAGGGCGAATTGCGGCTACGTGCCCCTGCATACGAATGCCTCCGCGTACGAGAAGGAATCGAGGACAAGAGGGAGGAAGAACACCGACGCTGCGTCGGCGTCGCTTCGAATCTAATAGATCGCGCTTAATACTTATGGTCAAATCGCGACCAACAGTCCCTGTAGACCAAGGGAATCCGCTCATTACCATTCCGTCCTGGCGCGACGCAGTCCCAATAACCGTCGTTGATAATAATCAGAAATGCCTTACGAAGGATGTAAATCAATTCGGGCATGGCTATGGCAATGTCTTCAAGGCACGAAGATTGTGGTGAAGCTGAAAAGGTTGAATCTCTTTGCTTGTTGGGCGAATTCCAATTCAATCGAATGAATGTCGGTAATCTTTCATCAAAGTTTTTGAAACATTTAACGTAACTATTGGATAATTTCTTAAAAGATCAATATTGACTCAGAACTTCAATAAAAGTACTAATAAAGTATTAGTAATTAATAATTGGTAATTAATGATTAATTTTTTACTATAAATTATTTTGAAATATTTTATTGGGTGAATGCAAAAGTTTGTATCCGATTAAAAAGAAGAAATCTTATGTAAGTTTAGGATACAATATTTTACTCAAATTGGCAATTACCTACCATTCGATGAGAGAAATAAGTTTTCACTTTAAGAATCTGTTTTTTTTTTTATTGCATAGGATTGTTAACGGAGTTATGGACAATCAAAGTCAAGATATTTTTTTTACTTAATCCACGATAACAGTAATAAAAAAGTAATAAAAAATCGTAGGAACATTTTTAAAAACTGATTTTGTGGAGAAAACTTGAATCTTTCAAATTAGAAAGTCGAAAGTTTTACAAATCTTTTTGGATAGGTGATACAGGCCTACAAAGTGAGAAAAAAATTTCCCATTTTGTCTAATTCGTAATTTTTTTATATGTAAAAAGTATCAAACTTACAAAAACTCAAATAACATAATGACCTTTCGCGCGAAAGAAATTTTAAATAATATTAAATATTAAATCTCATTCGATCGTACATGTGAGAACGTAAATCAATAAAATCAAGATCTTTAACGGTCTTAGCTGGATCTTAAGTGCTTTATAAATATAATTCTGTGAATTTATACATATGTAGTTTTTTAAACTGCCGAAATAATTTTCCTGTCTTGAAACGCAAACTCTACTAAACTACCGCAATAATATCACGAGATTAAATTGATTAGCAATTTAATGCCTTTTCGCCTTAGAACGACCTTGAGTGACATATTAAAATTTGTAAATAATTAATTCTTATTGTGAAAAATATTACCTCGGGAATCGAATCCGGATCTCTATTAGCATTCCGTGTGAGCGTCCTAAAGTCTGTTCTACAATAGAGTCGCCAGCTGTAAGCCATAGGAATTAATCATAATCGATTACTTTTTTTATATTCAACTGTGATTAGCCAATTTCTTACGGCTTATGACTTGTGACTCTATTGTAAAACATTAGCCTTTAAATATCGAGATATTTAAGAGCTATAAGACCCTTTTTTAATATTAAGAATCTTTATTTTAGATCGCATAGAGAAACACAATATTAGAAAAATGCCTATTATGATCGAAGCTGGATCTTCATTGCTTTAAATAATTCAATCTTGAATTACTAATATACACTACATATGTACTCTTTTTTAAATATAAATTTCATCCATGTTTAATGCAGCTGCTTGGATTTTGAATAATAAATCACACACGATTTTTGCACCCATCCAATGTAAGAATTAAACAATAAATGAATCAATATTTTTATATTTGATAATCATTATCTCTAAATTAAATTTCTAAACGTTTTGTAGTACTAAACGTTTCAATGATATTTTATTATATATTTAAAATTATTGTTAAATGATATGCAAATTTTAAATTAGATTTAAATGAAAGTTTGTCACTCATTGACAAAGTTACTTGTAAGTATCGATGTCTTTCTTGGCAAGTCGCAAGCAAACAAGAATCGACCAAACTATCGGACCGACAAGGTTTCTCGCTTTGGGGATTCGACTCTCCGACATGCATCGGCGCGTAATCTCCAAGTATACGAAAGAGAGTATGATCTCTCTCCTTGAAGTTTAAGCTTCCGTTAAAGCAGCTTAAAACTCAGATAACGGGAATTACGTTGGAAATATCTCGCCGACGGACAGACGGACAGAATTGCATCACTTGACGAGAAGTTAATTGGAAATCGGTGTAACAGAACTCTTGATCGCTATACGATTTATGTACGAACCCGAACTATTTTTCTCGTTTAAACAATTTTAGTTAACGTATATCATTCGATTGTTCTTATATTGTTCTTATACTGTTCTTATACTGTTTGTATACATAGTGCATAAAACACTTGTCTATAGAGTAACTTCAGCAAATACGCCACGCTAGGATTTACGCAGAAGACAGAAAAAATAGAAAGAGGTAATTTTCCCGTAACTATTCTGTTACATGCCTTTACGTTATATTAGTATTGTGATTTCAATTTCTTACTGTTAACATTAATAAAATTATTATAAATTGAATCGATTTGTCACTGTAAGTAACATCATTATAAATTATAATCTACATAAAATGATTACTGTAGGACGAGCAAAAGAGTTGGTTATTTTGTGTGGTTATTTTGTGATACATGAATATAGAGAAATAGTAAAGTATGTTGAATAACAAAATACTAGTACTTTGCTCTTGTATTCTTTGTTTAATTTGTTGTCTTGTATATCCCACCTGTTTGAGATAAATGGCATTTTTAACAGGCGGGATTTATACCCAAAACATACAAAGTGCGCAGATTGAATTTAATGTACTAAATGCAATAAACGTATTACATGAAATATGTATCTTATGTCAACACTTATAATACATCTGGGAAGATTGTAATTATTATTTATTATTTCATATACATATTTATCATTCTTATTCCTTAATAAAACTTTATAAATTTATTATTTTATAAGTTATTGTGTCACATCTGTGTTTTACATCTTATTTATATGCATTATTTGTAAATTTTTTATGAACCAGACATACCCTCCCCCCTCCTCCTATGAATAGTCATATATATCCCACCTCTATGAGGTATACGGCAAAAATTCAAGGGTTTAAAAAAGTTCATTTTTTAATGCAAAATATAAATATTTCGGATTTCTAATATTTTTTTCATAATAGTAGACAGTACAAAGTTTTTATTGATATAGTTCGTTTACTTTAAACATAGTAAATAATACTTAAATTAAGTTTTTGATAGGTGCGTATATATCGGAGTTACCCTGTAAATATGTAATTATGTGATACCTTATTATTTAATTATTACATTTTGTTTTTCGTTATTATAGGAAAGTCTGGAGGAACGAGTGCAAGAGTTGGAGCAAGCGTTACTAGCGGAACGTATCGCAGCTCAACGAGATCGAGCAACAATCACAAAATTACAGCGGCAAATCAACAAGGTATGTATATATTTCACCGTAAATAATTACGGTTTTTACCTCTTTTTAAAAAGAGATAAAAAAGTCCGCCAAGTACACGCGCCATCCGTAGAAAAGATTCGATATAAAAAAACTGCTAATTTGCAATTATTCGAACAAAACACCATAAGATCAAATAAAAAAAATTCAAATGATATATGGACGCATATACTTGGCGCAAAACATTGTCGTGTTTCTTGATATAGAATATTTACAGGATGACATATTCGTCTTAGCAAACACGAGAAATCGGTGATGTTAGAAATATTTCATTATTAATTTACCAAAATTCATTATTAATTTACCAAAATTCATCAAAATATTTTCAAAAGGCATAAATTATTTTAAATATATTTTTATGGAAGCCAATGAATATGGAAGACCATAAAAAGTCATAAATGTAAAAACTTGGTAAAGTTGAGGTAAAAATTTATATATTGAATAGACATTACATAATTGAACAATTAATTTTATTAATGACCAGTATATGATTTCAAATATTGCAGCAAATAAATATAAATCGGACAATTTATAGTTATCGAAAATTTTTCATAATTTGCGACTTTTACGAAAGGTCGCAGCGAAAGGTTCCGCGAAATTTTCATATCTTGTACACGTTTGCCTCCTCCGTACCGAAGGGGAGAATAGCATGGTAAAATATATTACTATCGATTTGGTGTTAGTCAACTTGATCGAACTTTACTAGCTCTATTCGCGCAGTTTAGATTGAAGCACCTGAAAACTATAATATCTGTCTTGTACGAAATCACCGATCTGTTAACTCGCCTCGCTCTCTCCGGAACGAAACTACAGTCGCGAGGATGGTCCAGGATGGTGGTATTTCGTGATGGTAGTGGTTTTGATTCGGACCAAACGTGCAGATCCGCGCGGCTGGTTGCCGTTGCTCTGCGGTGGCGCCGTTTGCCGTATCAGATAACGACGACCCTCATAAACCAAATCCCATAGACTGCAGGAACTCTCTCTGGTCTCCGAGATAGAGAGGCTGAGAGCATCTCCGCCCCTCACGTAATCACATTCCTCTCCTGTCGGACAGTTTATTTGCGTTATGTCACTTCCAGTGAGGTGCCTCATAACCGATTTATCTCGTTATCCTCAATGATCTCGCGGTATCCATCGTCCGACACGTTGTTACTGATCGGTACCATCGATAATGTGAAATTATTATTTGAACCGTTTTGAGTTAATTATCTGGAGCACTTTAGAGATAATCATTGTGATTCTCGTACATTATTATATAATAAACTACATTAATTTAATTATTTCATAATTTTATAGAGCTAACGTTGTGCGATATCTAAGTAGACGAAAGATAATTTTGCTGAAGTATTGAAAAATGTAATTAGATACACATACAGATTTAGAAATAATATTGTTTGTGGACCATCAAAATAATTGTGTGCTTAAATTAGCAGCGAGAATATTAAAACTTTATACAGAATTGTTATCAATGTTTAAACATTCTACGTAATTATTTTGATGGTCAAAGGTAATCATTTTTATCTATATTTATTTATATTTTTATCTATATTAGTTAAATCTTTAGACAGCTCAGCGAAACCTTTCCATGTACCCTTACATGCTGCATACGCAATTTTCTCATTATATAATAAATATTCATTTTTTGAAAATATTTACTTCATTTATCAAGTACATTGAGAAAAAGATATTTAAGAATTTATTTGTGAGAAATATATTTATTTTATTGAAATAAATCTTTTCTATTTAAATACGGCGAAATAAAATGTTATTTTTAAAAAATAAGCCATCTATAAAAACTGTATATTTGCCACAGATAAGCAGTGAGATTAAAATATTCAAACTGTGACATTAAACCCTCTTTTCTCTCAAAGTAGAAAATAATTTCTTGCTAAAAAGATTATTGTGTAACTACGGTAAAACGATCGCGTTGTAATAAAAATAAAAAAAATTACATATTCGCGACAACAATATTAAAATACGAGAAAGCCTGCGCTTTTGTATGATGTTTTTATATTACGCAATGTTTTATTGTATATAACCGAGTACGTATTTTTTACCACACTTCATTTCCCGCCGTGCAATTTCCGGCATAAGGCATTATTTGCGATTATCTCGACGTTTTCATCGAGATGAAAAGATCGCGCGCATATGCAAAGACCGACGGCGACTGTAATATTCTGAACTTATCCATACCATTTTAATCCACTTTTCGTTGCCAAGTCGACAACAGAAAGTCTGTCTCGTCTCTTGCTAAGATGGACCTTCCAGATTAGAATGTGGCTGATGAGTACATAGCGTGCTTCTGACGTGCCCTTTTTCCGCGCCCCTTTTGCAAGTCTATAAAATATTACGACAAAAACATAAGTGGTCAGAGGGTGCAGAACACCCTCGACTCGTCTGTTTAATCTCGTGCAGTGATTTACGCATTTCTCGCGAGCGGCCCGAATTATTTATCACTCATCACGCGATCGTAAGTTGAAGGACTCCCTCCCACCGATTTTCTTCGAATCATCTCCGCCGTCGTTGCGAGATCACGGATGCTTCTTTTTGGAGCTTTAAGCATAGGCGTTCAAAATGAGGGGCAAAAAAGGGCATTTGCTATCCTTTCCCTTAGCCGATGATTTCTAATACAATTTCTCATTGACTTACATCTATCTTGTCGCGGTGAGAAAACTTTAAAAAATTTTTTTAATCTATTATTATGTATACCAAAAGGTGTATACATTTATAATTAAATATATACATACATATATTTTGATTCTCGAAATAATAAGTTTGTGTGTGTGTGTGTGTGTGTGTGTGTGTGTGTGTGTGCGCGCGCGCGCGCGCGCGCGTGTGTGTGTGTACAAGATTCACAAATGCATGTCAATACTTTAGGAGGTAAATCTATAATATATTAAAACAAGTAGAAAACGTCATATGAACATATGTTCTATATACCTTAGTTTTCAAGTTATGGATGATTAAAAAAATATTCGAAATGCCCGCTTTGTATGTCACTCCACTGCACGCTCTAGCATTGAGTTTCGCATTCGTTAAAAAATATCAGATATTCTTCAAATAGTCTCAAATCCATTTCGTATCCTTTCTCGTGCACATTGTTTACTGGCGTTGAATACACAATAGCTTTTAAATGACCTCAAAAATAAAAATCTAATGGACTGAGATCAGGAGATCGTGGTGATCATCGAAGTAGGTCCGCCTCGTCCTATCCATTGATTTGCGAAGTCGTTGTTTAGGAAATTTTCAGTTCAAGATGGAAATAAGGCGCAACATCGTCACAAATTTTGCCTGATAGCCAGGACTGCCATGACTGAAATTCTGTCCTTTGTATTGATAAATATTGTTTGTAAACATTAGATAACGTCGAGACATGCTAAGCTGTGCAATAGCATTGTGTTGACACAAGGCGAACATTTCGAACATTTTCCTTAATCAGCCATAATTTGAAAACTAAGATATGTTCATATGACGCTTTTTTACTTATTTTAGTGTATAGATTTATCGCCTAAGTATCAATATGTATTTATAAAATACATATTATACTCTGTATACATACGTGTCTAAATATAAATGTGTAAAATAAGTTGTGCAATAAAAACATTGTTATTATTATCGTTATTATTATTATATTTTGGATTTTCGTACCTCTTCTAGAAAAAATCCTATGGACACCCTTGACTACGTGCGATCGAGAAGGTTGCTTGCTTTGCGTTTATTTTGCGTTTACAACTTTTAATATTTTTTTGTGTCGCTTCGTAGGATGCGAGTATTGATTCAGCGATAGACTGATTGGTCATTTATATAGGATTGCATATAATTTAATAAATATAATACGCCGCTTTTTGATCGTTGGAAACCAAATGTAATTTCTATAGGGTTTTAATTAACAATACAAGCATCCCATGATATATGGAAATCCTGCTGCGAATTTCATTTAAATTACGTGATTGTAATTTTATTCTAACAATATGTAATAACGGAGGGAAGAAAAACTTGTTACGTCGGCGCTGATTGCAAGTGACGAAATTCTTTATAAATAATTAATTAAATAATTAACATTTATAATTATCTAATTGCGTAATTTAATTATTTGTGTTTACAATTTTTTGATGTAAATATTTTTTAACAATTAACATTAACTTGTCAAGCGTCCATGGTTTTTTATCAAATGAGAAACGTACACGATTCCATGCGGTATGATTAGAATTGTAAGAACCACCGTGTAAGATGTCGGAGGTAGGCAAACAAAATTAATTACATCGTGTGGGAGAGAATGAATACATTCTTTTCCTCTTGTTTCTGTTTTCTTTTCGGGATATAACAGCTAATTATTCACCGGGCTAATTATTCAAATGTATAAATAATCCGGGCTGGACGTTCTACCACATTTCCACAAATCCACTTGATACTTTTCCAGTCACGAACGTTGTCAACGCTACGGCAGTATGTAAGCCGCGATAAATTGCAGCCGCTGCGGCGAGTTAAATCTACGTAATTTCTGCCGAAATTAAGCGCGGCGGTCCGGGAATTGTGGAAACCAGCCTGCTGATCGCGCAAGATCGAATACACTCGAGTCAGAAAGCGGTCGAGCGGTTCGCTTGCTCATGCGACCACCATCTCTTCGTT
>Ga0157364_1004292_pt1 | contig 14189 bp, 5 predicted proteins | sample AttsexASBM2_FD_111476 | JGI IMG/M metagenome (GOLD analysis project Ga0157364, IMG submission 111476) | Fungus gardens microbial communities from leaf cutter ant in Ribeirão Preto, State of São Paulo, Brazil - Atta sexdens ASBM2 | ecosystem: Host-associated > Fungi > Mycelium > Unclassified ... | reverse complement strand
ATTTCTGGAGTATTAGTAGTACCTGAGAAACCCGGATACTCTAAATGTCGAGTGTTACCCGAATAATACCCATGAAATTGGGTAGTAAGTCGTTATTTGAGTATCCGGATGGGTACTCGAGTATGGAGATAACTCGATCTATATTGATAGTCTAGAGTTTTCGTCAATAGGGACGCCGCGTACCTGAGTTTGTTAAACATAATTTTAAGGGCGAGATTCCATAGAACAATGGGTACTTCTCCTTTAGGAGGAGCTCTTCCCAAGCCCCCGAGCTTTAGGCTGTATTTTCATGCTGACGCTCGATTCAAGAGTCAAAACAGATCACGTGTTCAAAATTGATGAATACCAAGTTTGGTTACATAATTTTGATCACATAATTTGTTTTGACGCTCAAATCGAGCGTCGAACATCAGCATAAAAATGCAGCCTTCTGATGGCTGCTTGTTGCAAGTTGCAGGCAACTCGGAGCGTCTCCAGTTCCTGTCTCCAAGCTAGAATTTCTCTAATAAGAATTAAAACATAATGACGGAAGAACGCTATTGCTATTGGTGTCAGTACCGGCTAGAAACAACATAATTCCACCATGGTTGACAGTTGATAGTCCTATCGCGTTCGCACCTTCTACACTATAAAACAGTTTCTCACACCAATTCACAGATTCACTACCTTATCGAAAGTATCTGCAAATGGAAGCATTTAAAGGCACTCAAAATCTGACCAATCAGGAATGGTGTCCTTCATGACTTGACTCTTACTAGAGAGACTTCGTGCGCGCTGAATGTGACGCCTGACTTGGACGGATTGTCATAAATCGGCGATTTGGGTACGCCTGACCGAGACTGGTGGAACTGCAGTCGGCGACAAGCTGTCGCTTACTGTTGCTATTGCGCCAGAGCCTTTTACGAACGATTCCTCGAGTTTCTTAGTGTGCAAAGTTCTTATTATTAGCGGATGCATAAACGTCAGAGGAATTCGGAAGTGATCCTCTAGTGGTTGCGAGATACTGTTTTGTCTGTGGGAACTCCCCTGAAGTCGTCTTGTTGGACTGGTAATTCGAGATTGATAATCGTCCATAAACCTCTTATATACTCGATTCGCGAGAATTTCAAACGCGAATTCGTGTTCGAACTCGCGTTGCCCTCTGGGAGCATAGCATGAAGCTTCGCCGACTAGCGCCTGCTGAGTGCTAGATGATCTCCGCTACTCGTGCGCGGCTTATGGCGCGAGCCGTCTGTTCGACTACTACATGTAGACTGCGTTCGGAATCATACTCATTGGTATTTGTGGATTTTGTGATTTCAATGGAAGTAGTGGAAGTTCCATATGCTTTCGAGTGTTGAGTGCTTCTGAACGCTTTTCCATATACTTTGTGCAAAAATGGACGACGAATGCCGCCGACGAAACGTTATCATTGCAACTGATACAATAGCTAGTCATAATTTATCGATCAGTTATCGAATGTAAACATGAGGAAGAAAGTAATGATGAATATGATCAATGAATTCAAGAAACCAGTATGCTTGAAGAACGAGTTTATCTATATACGGAAAAATTTAAAGCATACGAGAGTTAAGGGTTATATCACAGCAATACGTAATTACTCAGGAAGACAATTCAGAAAATATTTTTGAATGAATAGAACGACATATAAAAATTTAGAACAATATTGGCAATCATTTAATAAGGACAGCAGAGATTGGAATATATACTTTAAATGTCCGAATACAATTACTCGCAATCTTGTGGCTGCTTGCAACTCTTGATTCAATAAGTTAATTTCAAATAGTTGTCAAATTTACGCAATTTTTGTATTGTATATAGGAAATAACGCCTGATTATTACTTGTAGGTTCGTGTCTGATTGCTTTGACATTAGTAAATTGTTGCATGATTTTATGAAAAGAGTTGTGGTTGCTTGTGGAATAGTTTAGCTGATAGGTTCATTAAATGGCCTTGGTAATCGATTAAGGGGTCTCTCTAGAATTAAAAAAAAATCAAATTTTTTGCGTTTAAATAATGCCTTAGAGTTTTAAAAATGAGGTACACTTGGTCTCGTAATGCAGAAAAATTTTTAAATACTTATTTCGAAACTGAAATTTAATTAATTGAGAGGGTGGATTCAATTTTATATAAAAATAAATATGATCGTCCTCGTCCGAATTCATCCGACGTCATCTGGCATTGTCGACGGCGACCGACAATAACGACATGGACGATAGCGACAGATGCTGACTATGACAATAACGATGACGACAGCAATGATGCTAACGACGATGCTGACCAACGACATGGAACATTTGGAAAGGTTTGAAGAGAGAGAGAGAGAGAGAAAGAGAGAGAGAGAGAGAGAGAGAGAAAGTGCAAAAAGAAAAGATTGAGAGAACGAGAGTGCTAAATAGAGAAAACAAGAAAAGATGAAAGAAAATGTGGAAGCAAAAAAAGGCGAGAGAGAAAAAGGGTGGAAGAGGGAGGCAAATAATTTTTGAAATTAAAAATAAAACAAGTGTTATGAGTCAAGCTAGATCTTATTGTTAATGCTGGTTTAATTACAAAAACATAAGTTTATTAAAACAAACATTTCGACCCTTATTAGGTCTTTCTTAATGTTGAAATTAATACAATTTAAAATCAATGACTCATTTAAAAAACAATAACTTGCCAATAGATGATTTAGATGGTAAATGAAGTAAAATGAAACACAATAAATTCAACATAATGTATGTATAATTTCGTTAAGAATGGTTGAGCATTATTTAATATGTGAAGAAATAGATGATTAATATTCGTATAAAATGTAAATAGAAATGTAGACAGCGCATGGTGATCATCAAACAATTATTTTATAAAGTGATCTTAAAAAGTGACCTTAAAAACGCAATCGCAATGATTCTGAATTTCACCCAAACTGACAAATAAACCAACTCTAATATTGTCTGTTAACTGATAGTGCAATATCTAAGAGCAATATTTAAATACGGAAAAATTGAGATATCTTGAGATCCAGAAGATCTCATATTATTGGTAAAGATAAATCTAATCCTTATAGATATAGAATGCAAATTCGACAATGGCGATCAGAGTTTATTAACGATTGAAATTCATGATGAGTCTTGAAGCAGTAGGCCGCGCACGTCAACAAATACTAACATTATCGCAGCAATTCGTGCAATTGTCGAAAACAACCATCATCTTACGAGGTGATATTCAACATAATTTAAAATTTAACAAGAAAGTTAACAAGAAAGTTAACCGCTCATCATTGGATAATGCGTGATGAAAATGCACGTCCTCATTCAGCAAAATAAGCATAGGATTTGTTACAAAAATTTCGTTGAAAAATTTTTGGTCATACTCTCCAGATTTAGCATGTGATTTTCACCTGTTTTCCTGCGCTTAAAAAAATCATTTGGGTGACAAAAGTTTTGACAGCGACGACGAAGTCAAGCTGAAGTGAAATCGTGGCCAATCCATGGACACGTTTCTTTATAACACTAGTATTCAAAAATTTGTGTCACGTTACGAAAAATGTTTAAATGTTAATGATGACTATGTTGAGAAATAATTTAAGGATGAAGTTAATAAAATACTGGAATAATGGAAGTCGATGAAGCAAAAGTTGGTCGGAGAAAATATAATCGAGGATGGATAATTGGTGAGCAATGGGTTTTTAGTGCTATCGAATGTAACAATAAATCTTTTTTATTGTTAATCACTCTGTTAATTTTGTTGACCCTGAATCTGATATACATACACAAAATATTGAACGGTTGTGACGTGATATGCGTTCTACTTTACTACTTTGGTGTATGAGAAGAACACTACGAACATTATTTAACAGAATTTATGTTTAAAAAACGATATGATTTTAATGACAGAATGCCGCAATTTTTAAATTAATGGCTTCTTTATATTCCATTAAATGATTTATTGTCGAGTAATGAATAAAATGTTACATATTCTTCATATTGTATGTTGTATTAAAAAAGTGTTCTATTCAAAGAACGTTTTCTTCAAAAACTTTTTAGTTCAAGAAGGTCAAGATCACTCGGAATCATTTGGGGCTGGCTGTGTAAAGGGGAAATATAATATAATATTATCATATAATATTTACCAAAAAAATTACAAATTTAAATATTAAAGCTGTACCTATGGCAATATATCTGTTAACAAATACATAATAAATTATTAATGCAATTTTTCATCATGATGAAGGTATAATCGATGGACATTACACAAATATGATACGTATTAAGGGCACAATGGGTACTAATAAATGATTTAAATATAAAAAAATACCATGACCGTGAACTGCTAAAAATGCATTTATATTCTTTGCAGAACAATAAAGTATACTTTATAGATATGTATAGTCTACACACACATATACGCACGCGCGCATGCACGCATTTGTATAAATGTACATGTAACGTGTACAAGTGAATTTAATGAAACAAAAAAAGGAAACAGTAATTTCTAATTTAAAAAAAAAAGTGGAATCTTATAAAAAATACCTCGCAAAAATAAAAGAGATACGTCAAGTATAAAAAAAGGCTTCATATTTATTCAAGAATTAACTATCAAAAATAAATATGAAATCAATATAACTGGCCAAGTATATTGTACATTATGAAAAAGACTTTGAAAATCCTAAAAATCTGTTCAAAAATTATTTGTTAAAAATGGATACATTATCAGCAATTACCCAACAATTACATGTAATAAATTAATGCATCCAAAAGTGCGTGCAGTTGTGATTTTACAATAATATATTTAAAAGTATATGCAGCTAAAGTTTAATGTACTTATTCTCTTTATACAAATCTTAAGTCGCACGAAATTATAATGAAAATGACGAACGGGATCGTAGAAGATACTTGGCGTGCCTCGATTATAGATATATAAAAGAATAGTAGGTTCAGTCAAAAAATGATACTAATGGTAATCCTTTGCGTTCTGCATAACAATATAATACTCCAATTTCCTCTATTAAAATACTACTTGTTGGAAGAAGTCTAGGAAAGCTAAACAATTTCGCTCTTACAAGTACTCACGCAACTGACAACGTGATAGTCGTTTAGCAGTCACATGAAAAAAAAAATTCGGTTCGTGTAACTGAATTTCGATTACGACAACCGAAATTTTCTATTTTCTGGAGACCAGATAAAAACTCGATAAGAACAGAAAAATTCTTATGCTAGATTTCCGCTACTCAGGCAATTGCTTTTGGTTATTTCTACCGAATGTTAACGCTGCCTCTGCTAAAAATCTAGTTGTCAACAAATCATAGCTCGATTATAATTACTAATGTTTATGTTACAATAATAAGAAACAGATGTTCTGCCGCTCTGACTCACTCTCATTTGTAACTATACAATATGGCTCGCGTTATCGTGTGTTTCAGTGTGCTGGAGATAGTTTTCGATTACTTTTGGTCGAATACCTAAATATTTAGGTTTTTCTTCAACAGTGAATATCAAGATGCTTACTTCCCTGATCGCACACTTAGACATCCACTTTCTTGACGAACATGTAAACAACACTTAGACATTTAATTCATCGATGGCAAACACCTAAACATTTAATTTCTCAATGATGAACGCCTAGATACCCACTTCCTCATCGAGATAAGGTTATATGACCGAATATTGATCTCATGACCAATGCAATTGATCAATTCTTTCTTCATCTGAGATCGATTTCTAACATCATGGACACCGGGCTTTATAATTTTTTTGGCACCTCAATTATTATTATCGATTATGTTTTATAAAAAACTTGTCAAAATTTTAACCGTAGCTATAACTCACCTACGTTATTGCCGTTGGTAAGGCATAAGCTGCTATCAAGCGCTAAATTCACCGGATTCGTCTGTCAAATCTTTTTGTTTGTAGTGTACAGAGACTTCTTGTCATTTCTTGTCACGATTCACTATACCTCATTTCGCGCACTCTGTGCGAGTAACCGAATACTTCGCTATGATTCCGTATACTTGGTATACCGAAAATTTTGATTCTCCTAACCGAAAGCATTTGTTAATGTAAACAGTGCTTCAGATAGTAAGAACTGGCTATATTTTGCTCTAATTGAAACTCAACTAACTGAATATCTTGCCTGTTACAGCCGAAATTTTTTTTCCGTACAGATAAAAGATATTGACATAGAATAAGACTATTGTGAAATTCCATAATTTGTTATGCATTCGTTATGAGTTCATAACAACAATTGTATAGCCTTTTTACTATATAAAATATCTGCGCAACTGTCATTACGAATACGAAACGACTGCATAACGAGTTACAGAATACAGGGACTGGACTTACATACTTATACTATCCCCGGATCTTATATGTCTTATACATCATATCTTTATTTATATATTTCAAAACATTATGTTAAATTATAAATGGATTTATAAGAATATAAATGCTATCCGGGCACGCGCCAAGTATTTCTACTATGATCCTGTTCTCATTACAGTTCATGCAACTTAAGATTTGCATGAAACAAAAGAATAAGTACATTAAACTTTAGCTGTGTATACTTTTAACCCTAGTATGATAATGGTACTTATTTTCCTTATAACATCAGGGTTTGTGAATCGCAGCAACTTTGCTATATCTCTGAATTGAATACGTATTTTTTAACTCAAAACATGTGAAATTTGTATCTCAATGTCAGACAAAGATAAATATGAATCAAAAAAATAATATTTTATTTTCAATTACAATGCTTCAAAGAAATTTTATTACAAAAATTCGCAAAAAATGACTACTCAAATAAAAAATTCTCAAATTTTTAATGTTCAAGCAAAAACCGTAGTTATATATTAGTTGATCCTTTGGATCAACTAATAAAAAAAATAGTACGATATGAATCGCTCAAAAAAAATATAATTATTTAAACTATCGAAAATCGACATTTTTGAAGAATCTACGTATTTAAAGTTTACAATAATTAAATAAAATTTTATTATTTGAACAATAAAAGAGTAATAATATAAATAGATAAGGATTGTACATGTATAAATATTATTACAGTATGCATAATTAAGTTTATTAGGATTTAGTTTAGAGGATGATGCAATACGCTCCAAAATAATAATCCTGATCAAGCGATCTCCGAAGACTGACAGAAATTATTGTATGAAATTTCTACTATTTACTATATTAACATATAATTTAGTTCTACGTTTTGGTGTACTTAATTTATACTATCCGAAACTCAGTAAACATATAATCAATAAAAAATAAAGGGATACCCAGAATGTCGAAATCATATAAGCTAATCACATGTGAACAGTGATGCCATTTCAGGGACGGTTTATGACATCGCCATCAATTGACGGTCTAGTCACGCTCCACACAACTGAGTAGTCACACACAAGTCTGCGTCTATGTGCGTTCGAAGTTCGAATGCTTTCAGCCAGCTTCGTTCGGATGTTTGATCGAGAGAACGAGACAATGCTTCTCCGAATTATGAAGCGAGCGAAAATGTTTCTCGGCTGCTCGTGTATATCGAAAAGCAAGGAGACATTTTAGATAACATGTAATTTTTAATAAATTGTAGTAAATCCCTCCCATTAATCCATAATAGCATAAATCATATCTAAACGTAATAGTTAACAAAGTATTAATTATTTAAAATTAATTTTTCATAGAAGTTATATACGTTTATAAGTCAGAAACGTAACTAGTTGGCGTAATCAAACTGATTTTTTCCTTTTTTTCATAGATTCCTGGGAAAAACTATTTTATATATAATTATATAAAATTATATAAAATTATATATAACTTTATATATTTGTATATAACTTTATATATTTGTATATAAATGGATACATTTTATATATAATTATACATATTCTTGAGATTTCCATGGGTGCTTTCTATATAAAGATTATGCATTTTACGTGTTTCCTCCGTCTTCAGATCAATTCTTGGAATGTTAACATTTTGTGAATCTTCCATTTCATCAGGGCAAGGAGCAGTCTAAAACTGAGTTGGGGATTTCTTAAGATTTCTTAAGATTTGTCTTATCTTTTTGGGTCATTTAAAGATAGTTCGGATATTGTTTGTTTAATATTCTGCCAATCCGATCTGTTGTTCCTTTGACATATGGGAGAATGGTTAGGATCCTTTCTTCTGATTGTGCGTCAGAGACCATTGTCTTGTTTGCATGTTTATTGATTGTTTTGATTATGTCTTTTTTGTCGTGTCTGTTTTTCTGTAAGGCTATTTTTAAGTGATTGAGTTCTGTCTATAAATGTTCTTCTGTCTATAGAATCCTAAAGATCAACGACCTCCACTCAGCTTCGCAAGAGTATACAAAATATCTTGTTCCTGCGGGCAAGTATACATTGGAGAAACTGGGAAAATGATCAACCTACAGATAAAAGTACATCAACGTGATATCAAGCTAAACACGTCACGCAATCAGCATTATCAGAACACAATATCGAAACAGGACATCAATAATTGTTTGACAAAATGACCACAATAGCCAACATTACATCATACTTTCCAAGAAAGTATAGAGAAGCCATAGAGATACAAAATCCTAATAAAACAATCTAAATAGAGATAATGGCTACAACATAAATAAAAACCATTTTCCTGGTTATTGAAGACCGATTTCCTGTACCTCTCCCCCTCCCCGCACCCCTCCCCTTATCCACAATTCTCTTTTTTCTCTCTATCACTCCAACAAGCGTAATATTAAAAAGAAATGATCCTGAGAAACAGCTTAGTATCAGGCTGCTTCTCTTCACCTGAGTGGACTGCAAGATTTACGAAACATTGGCATTCCAAGAATGAATTTGGACACGGAGGAAATCCGCGAAATGTATAATCTTTACATCATCGTATTGACATCAATTTGATGGTTCATTTCTCGCTGAATAATATTTACTTTTTAAAAAAAAAGGTTTTTTTTAAAAAATATTTTCTCTGTACGAATACTTTTTGCACTCACTGTATCTCTTTCGTTTAACAATTATTATAAATTAAAGAAATGTCAATTTATTGATGATAATTGATGATGAATCACATCAAAAGATGATCTATAAAAATGCAAAACAAATTATTCGTTTAATTATGTATAGAATAATGTAAGAATTTCATGATTGATTTATCTAAAATATATAAAATTCGTAGAAATATATAAAATTCGTAGAAAGAACTATAAATGGAATATTTACATGATGATGTGAATTTCCTTCAAAACTTATTTTATATGTAACGACACTAATCATTTTGGAAATCGAATTTTGCTGTAATAATTATATAAAAACATATTATTCCATATTTTATTTTAAATGCTTTTCTATAATTATCATCTGAACTTATAATGAAAATTCTGATAATAAAAGAAATTACAAAAATTATTTATATAATTATAAAGATGATGCTAATGTAAGTTTAAAATGTATAAATAAATGCCCTTATATGTGCAATTTTAAAGTAATTCTTTGTCTATTGAAAAACGAATTCTTCCTACAGTTGTTACGAATAATTTTAATAATTACGTGAAAATGTATTTGGCTTAATACGTTTACTAATGAACGTCTACTATTATAGTTATTTTAGAAAAATCAGGGAAAAAATGTTTTATATATAAGTGTATATAATTATATATAAAATTATATGTAATTGTATAGAATTATGTATAAATATATACAAGATATTGAATCCATTTATATACAAATATATAAAATTATATATAATTTTATATAATTATTGGGACTGTGCATTAATTTTAAAAGATTTTTTGGTATTGTAAATATACGGCTTTATTGTGAAAAAATGATTACAAAAGCCACTACTTTTTCCCATCTTTCTGGTCATAGATGGATTTCACGTCGAATCGATCCATGAATTTTTTGTTATCTTCATAAGAATGGAAGCGCTGCTCAGACATGAGTCATCGAAATATGGTAATCAGAAGGAGCAATCTGGAGAATACGGCGGGTGTGATAGGACATCCCAGTTAAGTGCTTCTAACGTCTTGACCGGTTTCGCATAATGTAGCCGAACATGCTGGAAAATCAATTTGTCATGTCTTTTTGCATAATCTAGCCGTTTTTACTTCAATGCTCGATTTAATTGCATCAATTGTTGGTAGTGTTTCCCAGGTTCCCATGTTTCGTTGGGTTGGAGCAGCTCATAATACACTACACCCAGCTAACCTCACTAAATACAGAACATTTTTTTGACACCAGAATTTGGCGCCATGAATTTTCGGCTTTGCCGTCGATGTTGATGATTCGCCTGGCCTGCACTATAATTTTTTGCGCTTCAGATTATCGTAGTGTATCCATTTTTCATCACCCGTGATGATACGATGCAAAAAAACTTTTTCTTCTGTGTCTTTGAAGCAAATTCACAGGTTATTTTGCGTCTTTCGACCTCGGCTTTAACTCGTATGGCATCCAATTTCCTTGCTTTTGAATCATTTCAATGGCCTTCAAACGTCTGGAAATTGTTAATCGATTAACCTTTAATGATTCTGCAAGTTCTTTTTGCGTTTGATTCTTGATCGAGTAAAGCTTCCACTTCCTCATCAAACTTTTTTGGCTAGCCTGAACGTTCCTTGTCTCCCGTGTCAAAATCACCTTTTTTATAACTTCGAAATCAGTACTCACATGTTGAAATCAATGGATCCGAATAATCACTATAAGCTTTCGACAGCATTCGTTGACTTTCAGCAGCACTTTTCTTCAAATGGAAGCAAAAAAGCAAAGCTTCCTACAAATTGCGTTTTGGCACAAAATTCGACATATTCAAAAAAACAATGTTATTTACACTTCGACAAAATGACACATACTGAAAATTAAAACCACATGATAGTGCTTTGAACATGAAGGCAACAATATGGCTCAATTCGATAGTATTATATTAGTTACGCCATTTCTTGAAAATCTTTTAAAATTAATGCGCATTCCTAATATAAAATATTTTTTCCTGGGAATCTATGAAAAAAAGCAAAAAATCAGCTTGATTACGCCAACTAGTTACGTTTCTGACTTATAAACATGATATATAACTTCCATGGAAAATTAATTTTAAATAATTAATACTTCGTTAACTATTACGTTTAGACGTGATTTATGCTATTGTGGATTAATGGGAGGGGTTTACTGTTACTACAATTTATTAAAAATTACATGTTACCTAATGTCCTCTTGCTTCGCGATACACGCTCGGGCATCCGAGAAACATTTTCGATCGTTTCACAATTCCGAGAAATGCTGTCTCATTCGCTCATAGCATGTCCGAATGCCCGGCAAACGAAGCTGGCCGAAGGTGTTCGAACTTCGAGTGCACATAGCCACAGGCTCATGCTTATGTGTGTGACTACTCGCGCGGCGCGCTGCTTGTGAGTGATTTAGGCCGTCGACTGATGGCGTTAGTCACGATGTCGTAAACTGTCTCTGAAATGACATCATTGCATGAGGGTCCCAAGTACTTATTTAAGAATTGACAGGAGAGACCTGTAGAGATCTCTAGTCGAAGATTTTTAAATTTTTTATACCGCAATTATGATTACAAATACTGGATGGATCGCGTTTTAATTGCGATATTCATAATCAAATAAAATTAAATAAAAGGAAAGGCTCCTGAAGGCTCGTACAGAGTGATTTTTTTGTAAAAAAAGAAAAATAAAAATTTTGATATCTCATTCGATTTATAGTGCAGTTGAAGTGTACATACTCTTATTAATAAAAATTGTCAAGAATCAGTTTGCAAAATTTGGCTCTGTATGAACCTTCCCAGCAATATAACGAAGAAGTTTCAACAGATTTAATAAGGAAATATTATTTCTTTAAGAAGAAAAATGAGCATAACCTAAGACATCAGAACTACACGTTTTACTACAGCTAATTGCTAATCATAGAGAAATTCTTCATATTCAGTTGAACAAAAAAAGTATCTTTGTCTTTCTTGATGGTATTGACAATTCTCGCCTTTGGCGTACCGAGTGGCCGAAAACGAACTAAATTGCATGAGACAACCTATTGAAAAAAATCCTCTTTTGATCTGTCACGCTTGATAAGAAAAGACCGAAAATGCTTTCTCAGCGATCTCGGCCGCTCGGTGTATATCAATATAAGGGCATTCGAGATAACATATAAATTTTAATAAATTTTAGTAATCATATATCTTTTCCATTAATATATAATAGCAAAATTGATTTTAAAACGCGATAGTTTACGAGATATTAATTATTTACAATTTTCCATGCGCGTTCATAAAGACAAGATGTAAGAACTCCGCGTGGTCGTGCATGTAAGGTGCGAGATCAGTAAACTGGAAATCTCACATTCAAATCATTCTTTTTTCTTTTTTTTCACATATTTTTATATAATTATTGAATTTATACGTATACTTTTGAAAATTTTAAACCAACAACCAAAATATAATCAAACGTTAGAAAGAATATAAATAAAATTACTAAAACCATATCAGAGGCTGAATACAATATAAATAAATTAATTTATCAAATCTTCGTTATTTGAGTAATAAAAAGTTAAAATCAGACTTACATTTTGAAAAACAAGAAAAATTAGAATTATGAGTTAAAATATTTATAATTATATGAAGATGATGAAATCAAGTACTTTATTTTATCTTTTTCCTGGCATACTATTCTTGTTTTACATCGAATAAACAACGAAGATGGAATAACAAAAATAGCGATAATGTCTTCTCGAATGCATTTGCCAATTTCTACTTAAAAGTTGTTTTGTTTGTGAAAATAATTTCAGTATCAGGAGAGTGGCTTTTTATCTCAACACATAAATAAAAGCACATGTAAGAGATAATATTTATAAAGTTAATATTTTACAATGAAAGCACAGTATAAATTAAATTAAACATTGAATTAATTAATCTATATTTGAATAATGTATGAAGAAGTAATTGTTAAATTAGGAATTACTCTAATACGAAGCATTTTTACTGTTTGGACTATTTGAATATAATCTTTTCATAGACTCTGTTTTTAAATTGAATTTTCTTATAATTAATTTATTTTTTATATGTATACATAGATGTACTTCAGAGCATTCAATTTTGGCTAAGATACAATTATTAGACTTTATATAAAAAGAATTATAAAAACTTTAACTCATGATTCCATTTTTTTTTACACTTGAACAAAGAAGTAGTTTCAGTTTTTTTTTACTACTCACTGACACAATGAAGATTTAATTTATTTATAATATTTATTTATATTGTGTCCTCTCTGATATGATTTCAGTAATTTTATTTATATTCATTCTAACATTTGACTATATTTCTGTTTTTGTTTAATTATATTTTGGTTGTTGGTTTAAAACTTTTAAAACGTTTTGAACGTTTAATTCAATAATTATAAAAATATGCCATATTTTTATTAATAACTTTATTTTTTAAAAAGAAAAAAAAAAGAAAAAAAGAACGTAGGATTTGAATATGGGGGAATCTCCAGTTTACTGATCTCGCATCTTACGCGCACGATCACGCGGAGTTCTTACATCTTGTCTTTATGTGGTGTATAACGCGCATGGAAAATTGTAAATAATTAATATCTCATAAACTATCGCATTTTAAAATCAATTTTGCTATTACACATTAATGGAAAAGATATATGATTACTAAAAGATATATGATTACTAAAATTCAAAACTTATGTTTTCGCGAATGCCCTTATACTGATATATATACACCGAGCGGCCGAGATCGCTGAGAAAGCATCTTCTGTACAACGACCAGAGGGAGAACATCGGGCTCTCACTCTCTTTCGCTCTCAACAGGAATCATATTAGTGTTCGTATGTATATGAATACACAACCACATAAGAAGATGGAAATTATATTATTTGAAGTTATATATTATCTGAAGGCAGCCTTGAATCCAGAGTTTTAAAGTCCTATTAAGTGAAATCTCAAAAGTTAAATCGGACCCGTTTTGGACCGTCACTCCTGTTGATCCTTAAATTTTCGTGCATTCTCACGTCGAGAATAACGCAAAAAAAAAGTAGCAGGCTTATCATATGTATGAACAATTAAAGTTTTTTTTTCAGTCTCAATCCGGGTCTTGAAATTATATTATAAAAAAATTACAGCAATGTAAAATATTGCATACGTTGAATCAATGAATATCATACTAGGATTAAATATATTAAAATCGTAACTGCACTTTTGAATGCATT
>Ga0157364_1004291_pt1 | contig 14189 bp, 15 predicted proteins | sample AttsexASBM2_FD_111476 | JGI IMG/M metagenome (GOLD analysis project Ga0157364, IMG submission 111476) | Fungus gardens microbial communities from leaf cutter ant in Ribeirão Preto, State of São Paulo, Brazil - Atta sexdens ASBM2 | ecosystem: Host-associated > Fungi > Mycelium > Unclassified ... | reverse complement strand
CGGACCATGGGCTATAGTATATAAGGTAGACTACTTTGTCTTAGGAACTCTATCGAGTTCTCTTGTGTTACTCAATACAAGAGTTGTCTTATTATCCCACTCTAAGGATTTTAAGTCATAACACTTGAACACTAACAATTTTATTTTTCTTTTCTTTTATTTTTCTGATTTTATATTAATTTTCTTTTTTCATTTCTCCTATTTTTCTTTTGGACAATGAAGAGGCATGTGACACTGCAGTCACATGACAGGTCACATGATGTGATGTCATAGGCCTAGAACATAGCGAAAGGATTTAGAAGATGATGTCAGGGCACATGTATACAATATGGTAGCCTTGAGTAGGGAATGAGGTGAACATGAGGTTGTAGCATGGACAATAGGGCAGGCTTAATTATTGGTAGCATGGACCAAGTATGTTTTGTATATAAGGAACTCTAATTTAGCAGAGACTCCTTGTTGAGTTCTCTTGTGAACTTTCCACTTGATATCCAATTTAAAGAGATTTACTGCTTGTGTAATCATTTGTCTTTGTGATAAGTGGTTGCCACAACACAGCATACTAAATATCTGTTTACTCCTCTCATCTTCCTTTTATTTAAGATTTTTTCCACTTCCCACTCTTTGACTCCTTCTACTTCTATTAGTTTAACTTCTTCTTTTTTCTGTCCCTCCACTTGTTTCTTGTATCGTACCCGACTAATGTTCACAACCAAATGGATTCTCATTGAGGTCAGAAGTCGTAGTTTCACTGTATTGGTAGATACTACTTCTTCAATCATGTATGGAACTATGTATCAATCTACCAATTTCCTTGCCAGCCTTTCTTTAAACACCAAGTCTCTGGTACTTAGCATTACTTTATCCCCCTTTTTCCAATCTTTGGTTTCCTTCCTTCTCCTATCTGCTTGCCTCTTCATGTCTTCTTGTGCCTTTTTCAATGCCACTCCTGCTTCTTCTTGTATCCTCTTCATCCTTTCTATGAATTCTGTTGCTTTTTCTACTTTTCTCTTCTTCCTTATGTCTCCTCCCATTCTCAACTCTCTACTGTAGTTCACCATAAACAGGGACATTTTTTTTGCTGAATTTATTTTGTTGTTTACTGCAAATTCTGCCGACGCTAACCATTCTGGCCAGTTCTTTTGCCTATGGTTTACGAAGAACCAGAGGTACTGTTTTAACTCCTGATTTATCCATTTGGTCTGTCTATCTGTTTGTGGATGGAAAGCTGTCGACAATCTCATCTCAATTCCCAGCATTCTATTCAACTCCTTAATTAACTCCACTGCAAATTGTGGTCCCCTATCTGATACCATACTCTCTAATAGTCTGTGCAATTTCCACATGTTATTCCTAAACAGCCTTGCTAGTTTCTTGGCTGATGTCTCTTCCATGGTTGCCACAAAATGTATTATTTTTAACAACTGGTCGCAGACCACCAGGATCATATCTTTCCTAGCTACTATCGGTAACTTTGTGATAAAGTCCACTATTAGGTCTGTCCAGAGTTTCTCTAGTACCTCACTTAACTTTAACTTCCCTGCTATTTCTTCTGTTCTGTTCTTTATCTGTTGGCACATGTCACATCATTCCACATATCTTGCAACGTCTCTTGTCACTCTCAGCCATCAGTAGTTCCTAGTGACCAATTCTGCTGTCTTCCATCATCCTCCATGTCCTGCTGCTGGTACATCATGGTGTAACCAGATTATTTCTACCCTCAGTTTCCCATCTTTTGGTACATATATTTTCCCTTCTTTCAATACCACATTCCCTTCTATTCTCCATTCATCTCCCCATAATTCTTTCACTTTTGTCTTCTTCATCTCCTCTACTACTCTAACTACATCTTTGTTCTTACTTCTCACCTTCTTTATTTTTTCTAATATACCTACTTCTAGTCCTTCTATAACTACTTCTTCTAGCCTACAAAGCTAATTTTTTTTTACCACTACTTGATTTTCATTGTCTTTATCTATTCCTACTTTCTAGTCTGGTCTCCTACTCAACCCATCCACCTTTCCCATCCTCATTCCAGGCACATGCTTCAAGATGAAATCAAATCTCAACAAATATAAATCCCATCAAGCTTGTCTCTGATTTAATTTTTGTGCTTTCATAAAATATTCCAAGTTTTTATAGTCTGTCCAGATTTCAAACTTGAATTGCACTCCTTCTAACAGGTGTCTCCAACTCTCCAACCCCCTAATGATTGCCAACATTTATTTGTTGTATATTTCATAATTTCTCTTTGTCTCATTTAAGGATTTAGAGAGGAATGCAACTGGCCTCCAATTTCTATCCTTTCCTTCCATTGATAACACGCCTCCTGTAGCATAATCTGAAGCATCCACCTCCATTCTCATCTTCTTGTTCAGATCTAGTACTGCTAACACCAGTTTTTTTGTGAATTTTTCCTTCAACTCCCTAAACATCTTTTCCTGCTTCTCCATCTACTCCCACTTTTGGTTTTTCTTCACCATATCATGCAGAGGTCTGGCTATGAATATGAAGCCCTCGATGAACTAGTGATAGTAATTTTCCAATCCTAGAAACTTTTGTATCTCTTTGACACACTCTGGTGTTGGCCAATCTAATACACCTTTCATTTTCTCTTCCTCCATTTTTATCCCCTCTGGTCCAATCACTACTCCTAAAAACCCTACTTCCTTTACCTTCCACTTACACTTCTCTGGTTTCACATACAAGTTATTTTCTTCCAGCCTTTTTATTACCTTCCCTACTAACTCATCGTGTCCTTCTTCATTTTCCATCCCTACAATCATGTTGTCAATGAATGCCACCACTTTTCCGGTATTAATCAAGTCTCTAAGTAGCTCGTTCATCATTGCCTGGAAAGTTGCTGGTGAGTTTGTTAAGCCAAAGAACATGACTGTGGGTTCAAATGACCCTTCCAGAGTCATAAACACCACTTTCCACTCATTCCCCTCCTTGATCCTTATGTTGTTATATCTCCACCTCAAGTCTATTTTGGTGAACACCCTTTTAGTACCTATATTTTTGGTTATATTGGAAATGAGTGGTAGTAGGTAGTTGTTCTTTATTGTTCACTTATTGAGGTACTAGTAATCTTACACCATTTTCTTTCTCCCATCCTTTTTTCCTACAAAGAACACTGGTACCATTTGAAGCAACTTGGAGGGCTGGATGTACCCTTTCCTCAGTTGCTCCTGTATGAATTTCCGTACCTTCTCTTTCTCTCCTCTTGACAACGGGTATACTTTCCCCTTCCTTGGCATAAATCCCTCCTTCATGTTGATGGCATGGTCCCAGGTTTTTCGTGTGGGCATTCATTCCAATTGCTTGCCAAACACTTTAATCAACCAATGAAATTTCTCAGAGACCAGTTTCTTTGCTTCTTCTTCTAACCTTGCTGCTTCTTCTTTCTCATTCCAAATTTCCCACTCTTCCACTACTCTTTTTACTTCTACTGTCTTTCTCCCTTTTTGCTTTCTCTCTTCTCATTTTCTTCCAGCTTTTTCTTTGGCCTCCTTCTTCTTTTGCTTCTGCCATCCTGACTTCTCTTGTTCTGGTCTCCATTACCTCCCGCACTCCTCTGGACACCTTGTCATCTTCACTTCCCCTGTTTTCCAGTCAATTTCGGGGTTGTGGCAAGCTAGCCATGGCATCTTCAAAATTACTGTCCACTTCTGTCCTCTCCTTATATCTTTTGAAGTAGATATTTACTTTTACTGTATGCTCTATAAGTCCTTCCTTGTTCAGCGACCCATCCACGTTTCTCACATTCATCAGCCTCTCCAACTTCTTCAACTTAAAACCTTACTTCTTGGCAAACTCCGAGCTCATGACTAGCCCAGTTGCCCCACTGTCTAACAATGCTTCTACTATTATTCCTTCCTGCATGTCTATTCTTTCTAATCTGATTTTCACTGTGACTTCTCTTAATATTCTTCTTCCCACCTTTCTTACTTCCATCTTTCTCTTACTTCCCTCTGATTCTTTTGTACCAACTTGTATTTCATTAGCTAGTATACTGAAGCTGTTATGAGAATCTAGTTGAGGGATTCTAGATTCTCCTCCTCTTTTAAATTGTTTGAGTGTTGATGATTTCCCTCAATTCTTTCTCTGTACTCCACCCTTCTCCCCTCTGCCATTTTTCCCCTCTGCCCCTGATTTCTACAGTGATGGGCCATGTGCCCAAATCCTCCACAGGTATAGCAGTTTCTCCCCCTGTCTATCTCCATGGCATATGGGTTACATTGTACCAACTATGTCCTCTGCTGTGGCCATATCATTACTGTATTTGTTCTTTTTACTCCCTCTATTGGTGCAGCCCCTGTTGTTGCCTGCTGAGAAGGTGTTTGCCTTCTCTGCCACACCAATGGCTGTAATATTACCTGTCTCTGCTCTTGTTGTCTTGGAGCTGCTCTCCCCTGTTCCCTTTGTCCTCTCAGTCTCTCCTTCTCTCTTCTGCTCTCTCTCCAGTTCTGGTCCAGGGCAGTGGCCCTGTCATACCACTGCTCTACTGTTCCTAGCTGGTGTTCAGCCTCCATCAGTTTCCTCCTGATTGCTCTGTTCATCCCTCGTTTGAATTCCTCTATGAAGGGGTGTCCCTCATATCTGCTCCCTCTTGCTGCCCTTCTAAACTTCTGTACAAATTCCTCCATCGTCTTATTTCTCTGCTCCAGTCTTCATAGTTCTGCTACTTTTACTGATTCTTTATCTCCTCCTCCAAACTCCTGGTTTATGTCTGCTAAAAATTCCCCCACTGTCTCGTATTCTAATAGTCCCCCCTCCAGATCTTCCAATATATTCTCATTCCAGATATCTGCTAACCCTCCCTGCACATAAAACAGCACCTATTGGATCTGTTCTTTCACTGCTACTTCCCTCATCTTCATGTGTATGTACAGCTTGCACACTGTAATGAATCCAGCTACTTTTCCAGAACTCCCATCGAACTCCTGCAGCCTTGCTACTTCCACCTGCATGTTTGGTCATGCAAAGGTTGCCACCCCTTCTGCTCCTCCTAACCTAGCCTGGGTGATTATTGCTTATAGCATCACTAGCTACTCTTGTTGCTGTTATACCATCTGTTCGAGGTTGATGTCGTGTTGACTTATGGTGTATGGTGATGGTGGTGATGGTATGTTTGATGGTGAGGGTGATGATGATGCAGGTGGCGGAGTTGGGGTGGTGACTGTTCTTGAGCCAAAAGAACCGATCCTGTGCTGGACTTAGTTTCTAACCTGTACTCCATTTGCAAAATCTCTGTAAGTGATAGCAGGCCCTCTTCTTGTTCTGTCTACACTGTCTACTGACTATCTGACTACTGACTACTGCCCTAATTGAATTGTACGTGATTTTGTCTTAAGAAAGACGTTCTACTCTAGACAAGATCTTACTGATGCTTGCCATTCCTCTGCATGTACAGGCTACAAGAGAGCACTGCAGCACAAGGCTTCTACTATGAAAGAACTATTTATCACGTCCACACAAGATAATACATCTATCTGCACCAGTGGGCTTTGGTACAACTAAACAGCTAGACTTCCTCTGCCTGGCTAGGACTTCTCTTAAGCCTAGGGTCTGGCTGTTCTTCTTGACTAAAGAGTAGTGTTGCCCTTCAGTTGAGGATGAGAGAAGAGTAAAGTTGTGAGAGGGTCCTGTGCTGAACAGTCTCAAGAAAGGGCATTGAGTTCTAATGTTATGACTTAAAGACCTTAGTGTTAGTCAATGAGAAGAACCTTATATAAGATTACACAAGAGAACTTAATAGAAAACTCTGTACAAGACTGTCTACCTTATATACTACTACTTGGTGGTCTATGCAAGCTATTTCTAGCCTACTCTAAATGACCATGTATATTACACATGGTATGACATCATCCCTTCCTGAACTTTTTATGTCCTTCTATATGCCTTGTGACTTGTGACTGTCCCTGTCACTATGACTGATGTGACCAGGTGATTCTAACCATAACCCTAAGTTCTAAAAATAGAAAAAATAGAAAGTAAATTGAAAATAAAATAAAATGAGAAGGGAAATAAGAGTGAAACTAAGTTTGCTTTCTATGATCTTGATAATATCCTCTATTAACATTCACTTTTAGAGAAATTTGACCTCTCTTCTACTATCTCCAACTTTTTTTGAATTTTCTTTTTCAAATATTTTTATTTTATTATTCTATCTATATAATAGCTTTTCTATACTTTTTCCTATTAGAAATAGACTAGCTACTAAACCAGTTATACTAAAAGTGTATAATGTCAAGCTTAGCTTCAACATATGGCTAATGCAATATATACACTTTATACTATACTCTTGACACTTTTTGTAAAGAAACTAGTCTTTTTGCAAAATTCTAATACTCAAACACTATTAATATCTATTGTAAAGCCCATAAAGTTTCTTTCTCTTAGACTATAAATATCAAACACAACTGTTTCTATTGTCAAACTTTAAACCATACTAAGTACAGTCTTGTATATTATTGTCTTATTTTTGTTACAAATGATTATACTTTATGTTCTATAGATGTTTGTCTCATGTTTTATTTTACATAACTTGGACAGATATTGTTAGAACAACTGGACAAAGACCATGGTGATTCAGCAGAGAAATCCTAAGTGTTATTGTTCAATAGTACTACATATATGACTCATCTCCAGAAAAATTCTAAGAGAATAGAATAGAGTTTTCTGGAGATAATAATAAAGCTGTATGAATATCAAGAAGATATTAAGATAGGCAGAACTCACTTTAAGTAGATATCTGTAATCAGTTGTATAGAAAAAGGATTGGATTAAGTATAGAAACTTATTCAGAAAATAGATGTGGAAATCCATGAGGTTAGACAAATACCCAGATTATAAATCAAGCTTGGAAGCCTATCCATAAATTGGTAACATGATCTTAGATAATGACCTTGGCCTCAACTTATATGTTATATTCACTATCTATCATGTGGTCATAATTTTGGATGATGAGTTCTAAGAAAGACTAAGCTAATAACTCAGTCAGAGAAGTAGTAGAAGGAGTTATAGGATTTCTGGGTAAGTTACTTGGTTAGATCTTAGTTGGAAGAATGAGGAGTAATTCTTAGTTGGAGCTTAGTTGATTTCTAAACTGCTGGCTAGAAAATAGTAGTATAGGAAATAACTAGAGAGATGTTATAGAGACAGTTTCTAAGATATAAAATAACTAGAAGTCTAGATGATGAGTTACTAAGAGATAAAATATGAGATATCAATCTATGTATGAATGAGAACAGATGCAGAAGTATTCCTAAGTATGTTAGAATCCTATTTGGAAGTCAGAAAGTGAATATTTCAAAAATCTCAAAAGTTAGTTTATAACAATGGTTAGAAATCTTAGTGAAATATTGCTAGATAGTGAGGGCTCATTGGTTAGTGGCTGGAGAAGATGAGTCAATGGTCATGAGGGAGCAAGTAAGCATCTTCAGTAGCACTATGAAGATTAAGAAAGTCTAGCAATATTGTAGCAGGATATTAGTATAAAACTTAAAGAATGAAATGACCATAGGATTGACTTGAGCTTTAGTAGATGTTATAGACTTGAATTCAGATGAAGTAAAAAGTTCCTTTATAGGTATTTGTCAGATACAGTTTATACCAGGAGTAAAAGTCTGTAAGATTGGCTCAGAGATGTATAGACTTGTTGAATGACCTTGGCTTCAGCTTATATACTACACTATTTGTCTCCTGTATAGTTGCAACTTTATATGAAAGTGAGTACTAGTTGGTGTATTGCCATTGAACACTAGAGATTGAGTTCAATAAGGATTATCTTTATTTATTATCAGACTAGTGAATTACAGTATAACTACTAGTCTTATATACAAATATATAATATAGGAGATGCTCAGAGTTTCAGTAGTATGGCTCTTATTACCCTGAGTGGAGGTTTCAGTGTTGAGACACTGACAGAAGTATGACTCTGCTATGGAAGACTGAGTTAAATAGAAATATCACTATTATGGAAAACTGAATACCCAGATAGTTGCATCACTGTTATGAAGGCATGTTGTAAGAAAGACAGGCTTGTATAGTAGATGTTGAGAAGGCAGTATCACTACAGAAATGTATATTTCCCATATTTTATCAGTTAGTGTTTTATATAATAGTGGTTTCTCATATTCTTCTTATAATTTTCCCATTGTTTCCTTAAGAATACCTTTTGTTATTGTATATATGAACTTTTATATCTTATTTTTATTTTTATTTTATTTTTTATAATCAACAATTTATTATATAGAACATAGTGGTAGACTATGGTAGTTATAATATAGCTACTTAAATAATTTTTAAAAAGAAAAGAAAATGAAAAACTAAAATATGTAAATGAAAAAATTTATCTTTTTTACATGATGTTCTCTTAGAAGCAGAATACTCCAGGATTGAACTTTAAGAAAGTTAGAATATCTTTTAGAGATTTTCTTTTCAGATTCCAAGACTTTCTATACTGCAGATATTCAAATAAAATATACCTTCTCATCTTTATAGGATAGTCATTGTAAGAACATACAATGGATTCTTTGGGAAAAAACCTGAGCCTATATTCATTGATTGGTGTATGATTCATAACCAGTCTTGTAACCCAAGCATATAATAAATTTGAGGAGCCAAAATATTTTAAGTAAACTCCACTCTTGGTATAAGTAGAACAAATTAGTATATTGTCATCGTTGTTTAACTTAAGGAATTTTCTCTCTTTAAATTTTGATGCTTGGAAAATTGTTTGTTATTTTTGAACAATAGAGTTGTACTTCTCTTTTTTACTAAATTCCCATAATGATTTGTTTGGAAGTATAGAGTCAATTTTAAAACTTTTTGTTTCTTTGTTAACTAATATATATGAGAACTACTTGTCACTATCTAGACAATCCTAAAATTTAATGATGTTGTTGGGGTCCTTATTGAAGAATTTCTTTAGATCCTTCAATATAATAATAGAGTGTAACTAGTATGAATGAATTGACATATTAAAGATTTGTCTGACTGTTGAGATAGCATTTTTAATAATGATAATATGGTTGACATCTAGTAAATGAATAGCATGGTTGATCCCATATTTAATAATGAAAAGTTTCACTTTAGTGGAATTGACATTCATTGCATGATGAGTTATTTTGGCAATGATTTCTTACTCTTTATGAGTATAAGAGATTATGGTAGTTATGTTGTTTTTAATACTCACATCCACTACAATAAGTATCACATTCTGTTTGATGAGAGAGTTCTTGTGGATGTTATCTAATTTGTTCCATTGGACAGTTAACAATTTAAGGTCTTTTCAGTTTACTGTCAGAAAAGAGAAACAATTAGAGAAAGAATAAACTAGACAAAAACCTAAAGAAAGTTCTTTATTTAAACAATTAAAGGAAGAAAAAACTTCATTCAAATGATTGTTGGTGTCCACTATAGTACTCTTGATTTTTTATAGCTATTTGACTATGAGTTGAGAGGTTGCCATACAATAAGATTTAGCTCTCTTAGAATAATGTTTATTTAAGAGAGGGTTAATAGCATGTTGTCTAGAGAGAGATGACATTCTGAGATGGTGTTAACTACTAATCTTGTCAAGATAAAGATGAATAGGGATAAGACCAGTAATAGCCTCTATTCTCTATGAGAGTGATGTTTGAAAAGTACTTATAATCCAAATAGCTGCTCTTCTTTGCATCTTCTTCAGACCTTTAAAAGAATGGTATAATAGTACTCTTTTGAAATACCAGAGCTGGAAACCATATAACACAATTGGAAGTATATATATATAGAATAAAAGCTATTTGTATACTAGTGATAATCTTCCTATTGAATTTTCTAGTATTTTAATGCTTTTGATAGTAGATATAAGATGAGAGTGTGGACAGACTTTGGCTAGGGTTAGGATTAGCTGGACATAGATAGATAGTATTATTATTAGTCTACAATGGATGGAGAGCACGTGACCTGGAAGTCATGTGACAGAGGCTAGAATGGTCTGGAAGGACTTAGGGTCTAGAAGGATCGGGAGGAGTCTAGATAGGAGTTAAGGTTAGGGATGACGTCAAGAGACTATGGTTCCTCATGGTGTACACATGGTATATACATGTACAGCGGAGATTAAAGGTATGATGTCAGGGCACATGTAGGAAGCATGGTGGCTTTAAGGAAAACACATGTGGACGAGTAATAGAATATGAGGACGATGCATGGACATAAGGGCAGGTTAATATTGTTGTAGCATGGACCACATGTAATTTATATAAATAGAGGAGCAATACAGCAAGGGCTCCTTGTCGAGTTCTCTTGTAATTCCCCTACTCTTTACTTGATAGCCCATTGGAGAGCTTTGCTCATTGTGAGATCATTTGTCCTTGAGTGACGAGTGGTTGCTACAACAACAATGCTTTGTTAGCATAGTAGTGAGTGGGATGTCAGAATGAGAGTTTTCTGTTAAAGAAAAATACCAAATATCACTGGATATCCTTAAATTTGAGAATAGCACCTCCTAAAAGTCTTAGATCTCAAGGAGAGAGATTAAAGTTCTTTGTTGATCTAAAAAAATGAAAAACCTTGGACTTATCATGTTCAATGATAAGTTCAAATTGTTTGAAGAGGAAAGAAATAATGCTATAACTACAAAAAAGAATTTAATTTAAAAACTTTTTTTAAAAAAATAAGAAAACTGTTGTTAACAAATAAAATAAAAGAAATTAAAATTAAAATTAATAGATTTTTTGTTTTTTTTCTAGAATATGAAAAATTGGAGCAATATAAAGAGCAGATAGAGTGGAAGAGAGAGTAAAGTCCTGTCCAACACCAATGTTAGCATTAAAAAAAGGTGAAATAAAATTGTTTCAAACATATTAGGTCTATCTGTTAATTAAGTAATTGGAGAAGAAAAGGGAAATATTAGAATCAAAGCCTGCTTTGGTTAGAATTATTAGAAGTAGATGATGATTCAAGAAAGAGAAGAATTGTGCTATGTTAAACACAAAAGTGCTTATATGAAGACTCTTTACCTATTTTATACATATAAGATGAGTTAAGAAAATTCTGGCATCTGTTGTTGAGCACTACTTGATGCCTTCTAATTAGCTTGGATGAATGAAATTGGATGTAATAGTGTGGATTTGAAGTCTACTGCTTATCACTTTTTTGGTTAGTTTTTCTAGTATATTAAGAAGAATAATGAGGTAGAATGCTTTTAGAGTATTATATAAGGATTTATTTAGTTTAGAAATGATGATGGACATTGGCTTCTTGAAGTAAGTGGACTAGTAGCTGAAGTTAATATATGTGTTCACTATATTAACAAAGTTAGAACAATATTTGTTATTATTTAGTATTTCTCTAAGATGGATCTATATAATACATAATCTGGACCTGAGATAGATAAACTACTGCATTTATTAACAGTATCTTTGAGCTCTATAATAGAAAAGGGAGGCTATTTTATTTGTTGGCATAAAGAAATTTCATCAAGAATGTGAGGGTCAATGGGATAGTTTTGAGCAGAGTTATATGACTAGTACAACACATTCTACAGATTGTTTAAATGATTGTATGGAATGCTATTGAACTTGATGGCCTCTATGGCAAATAAATTGTGTTTTCTGGCCTAATTCATAAGGTCTCATGGTTTCTTGTTAGATGATGCAATTTCTTGAATTTTGCTATCAAAAAAAAGTCTTTTTACTATTTTGACCATCTTTCTATACTTTATCCAATCAGTTCTACTTTTGAACATATGATATGTAGCAAGATTTCTATTGTATCATTTGTTCCACCAAGCTTTTGATCTTTTAGTGATGTTGATTAGTTTAGAAATTTGTTTCAAAGATCTTTTATAGTGGAAGTGAATTCTTGAGTAATATGTTCAAGTTTTTCACAGTTAGTAATCTCAGTTGTCTCTATAGAACCTATTTTACATCTGAGCTCATTAACAAATTCTTTCTCTTCATCACTGTTTCTAATGATGGATCATTTATCATCTTGAATAAATTCTTTCTCCACAATAATAGACATTAATGAAAATATATAATCCAATGGGCTTCAAAGGTCTAGAGAAATTAAGTGGTTATTAAATCCCTCTGATCCTGTTCTAAAAAATATAAGATTTAGTACTGATTTTAAATTTTGAGAGTTATTTAAAAATCAAGTAGAACTGGAGTTAATAAGTGTAGATAAATCAAGACCTAAACTATTAGTTATTTCAATTAGAGTATCTATATAAGATAAATGATGAGGATAAAATAGATCTCAATTATTGTTTCTAATGTCATAGTCCTCTGTTATGATTAAGACATTGTTTAAATTTATCTTAGTATTCTTTAGATATTTCAAGGTATTCTAATGATTATTTGAACAGATGCTCATACTAAAGTATATAGTATCTTGATTAAAAAATAAAATTAGATTAATATCACAATAGTTAAATATATCTTTCTTTATTAAAAAGCAAAGACTAATTAGCTTGATATTAATGTATGTAATAACCCTTGGATAGTTACTATCAGAGTTAGCTGATCTTGCAAATGTGATCCAGAAAGAGTAATGAGAAGCACCAATAAGATTTTCTCCCTTCTCCAATATGGAGCTTGGAATTCGACAAATAACTGACTAAGGTAGTACTTATATAAATAAGATATCAAAGTTTTTGTTATTTTTTAAAATAATATTAGTAAGAAGTTTGTTTCTGCAAATATTCTATAAAAAAAGCTGAGAGATTTTAGAATCATTGTTTACTCTCACCTATAGATAAGCAAATTGAGTTAGCTCTGATTTCTTAGAGCTCTTATATCTTCTTGTATTTTCTTACTATATCTATATTTCCAAAACAAACAGTTAGTACTGTTAGCTTAATAGTCATCTTTATAGTTGAGATATTTGAATGTATGAGTATACAGTTCTCCTTTAAGAGTTTCAAGTTATAGGAGGTTTGTCAAAATTACAAAGAGTGGACTTTGTTTATTCTATTTTTTGTTCTCATTTTATTTTCTTTCCAATTTAATTTCTATATCTAAACCTAGGGTTGGGATTTAGTGTGATAGTCACTGTCACAAAATCATGTGACACATGGAAAATAGTAGAAGAATTCAGAAGGAATGATATCATACAGTATTGTTATGAACTTAGATCCTTTGAGTTGGATAAAAGCACAACTCTTGTATTAGAGTAACACAAGAGAACTCGATAGAGAGCTCTTTACAAAATAGTTTACTTTATATACTCCTACAGATGGTCCATGCTAGCTACTGTGCACCCTACCCTAAATGACCATGTGTGAAGCATGAGGCTAACATGTGGTGTCCATATTGTATGACATCACTTTGCTCCAGAACCTTCTACTTCTTTCTCTTAAGTTCTGTGATCAATGTTGTGACCACACCATCAGATGTGACTTATGTGACAGTGTGACCAATCACTTTTTAACCCTAACCCCAGAGTTCTAAAAATGGAAACAATGAAAAATAAATTGAAAAGAAAATAAAAATGAGAAAGAAAATAAAAAGAAACTAAGTCCACTTTCTGCAATCTTGACAAGTATGTTTAATATATATTGACCTTAAGGCAAAATATATGGTTATTTAGGGTAGGCTAAAGTAGTAGAGCACAGACCATGAGTAATTAGTATATAAAGGTAGATGATCATGTACAGAGTTCTCTATTGAGTTCTCTTGTGTTATCTTAATATGAGGTTCTTTTCTCTAACTCGCTGTTACAAACTTCATTCAGCTTATATCTCCACAACCAGTGGACCGATTTTTACAAACTAAGCTGCACTGGAAAGCCCCAAATGAGGGCTATTTGCGCATATGTGGGATGTACAAAAGTAATAACAAATCATCAATCTGTTCACAATGATATATGATGTGTCTCAAAACAATAAGTATTGGTAGAGATACAAGCATATTAATGTAGTGACATAATTAGTTACCTTCTAAAATTAGCCTAACAGCTGCTATGACAGATGACAGCTCTCATCAGGTACAAGTTTTGATCATGTGATGACAACAGCTTGTGCATGGACTATCACTCTTTTGTATATATACCTCTGTGTCTGAGGGCTAGATCTCAGACTTAACAACGTCAATTATTCCTGTTGATACTTTTCATCATCTGTCAATCATCATATCCTTATACTGAACCCCTGAAACACTATTCAGCCCCAGTATCACAACCAGTGAGTATCTTAT
>Ga0157364_1004290_pt1 | contig 14191 bp, 9 predicted proteins | sample AttsexASBM2_FD_111476 | JGI IMG/M metagenome (GOLD analysis project Ga0157364, IMG submission 111476) | Fungus gardens microbial communities from leaf cutter ant in Ribeirão Preto, State of São Paulo, Brazil - Atta sexdens ASBM2 | ecosystem: Host-associated > Fungi > Mycelium > Unclassified ... | reverse complement strand
GTGGGGGGGGGGGGGGGGGGTTGTGGGGGCGCGGGGGGGGGGGGTGGGGAAGGGATTTGGGGGGGGGGGGGGGGTTGGGGGGGGGGGGGTATGGTAGTCGTTGGCGCTCGTTGAATGCCAGTAGAAGATCACTATGAGAGACTAGGAGACTGAAAATATTAGTTAGGAAGCTGGGAATGTGCCGCAGTTGCTGTAGTTTACTTTGCAATATCGAAGTATTTGAGGTTATTTTAACGAAAAATTTTGTCGTTTTAAGTTAGTACACGACCTGATTAGTTTATACTTGCTTGAAAATATTTCATTGATTTCGTAATTAAGAGTTTTTATTTTAATTGTCACCAGAATTATATTTTATAGAAATAAAGTTTTATTTTAAAAAGTTAATTTTTTTCTTAGTTATTAAATCTTTTCTTGTGCTTTTATCTTTTTACAAAAAGATTATTTTTCTTGAGACGCGTGAGAACCCTCGTATCGGTAAAGAAGACGATGGTGGATTATCGATTACTCACAATGATTCATTGCGACCCTCTACGCAGTATCGACGGGGGGTGGCGTTCGCCATTATGAAACGAAAGTAACGTCATACAGATCGCTCCCGCGTGGTCGGGGCGCGGTTGATATCGATGTTTTTAAAATACATATCTGCATATACGTGAAAATCTATGCTCTCCCTTTGACTGTCATCTTTTCGTTGCAAGGATAAGGGCACCATATTTAATGAGTTGGGGAGAGTTGGTCCACGAGGATAGATTCCACACCCTCTACGAAGGGCTCCGCCGTACTCGGGGGACACTTGTAACCTCACCTCGCTGTCACCGTCTCTCTTGCTCCTTCCTCGACTTCGTTGATCATAACACTGCCTGATTTATCGGTATTCCTTGAGCGGTAACGAGCTGCCCATGCTGTGCCGAACCCAACTGAAAAGGGTCGCGCACACGTGCGACTTTGTCAGGATACACGTGGAGTGTACGTTACGGAATGGAAATATCACGTTATCGTCTCTTTTTGCTTTCGCGTTTATGCAAAATAAGCATAAATTGTGCCGCATTGTTTAAAATTATTCTGCCTTCATCGCATTGGAATTTTATATCAACAGACAGGTCGAATAAATTTCGAAGCATCCTTTTTCACAACAGATTTATACTTTTGATCCAACTTCTATTCATGAAAATCATAACGCTTCCAATCCTTTAATCTTTACCTACGACTAATAAAAGTTTAAATAATTCACAAGTACTGCAGATTACAAATAACTTTGACTTCCTCGGCTCTCATCGTGAAGTACGATTATCGTTCACCTTCAATGCGGAAAGGCGAGCTCTTCAGGTACGCCCAAGCTTCAGACTTCGAAGTTTTGTGGCCGCGCGATATACTGACGTTAGTTTGCGTATAATAAGGTGTCGTCTTATCTAATGGGGTTTGTAACGTGGGCCTGGAAGAGTGTATCGTCGTGTATAACGGTAATTACGCGTTATTAACAAGCCTCGGGGGTGCTAAGGGGTGGTGATGGTTGCCTCTTGTCTAATTAACTGAGTTTACCGCGACACCTGCCCCCATATCACGGCATCTTCTACACTTCAACCAGTAACTCAAGATTTACGTCAAAGAACCGCGAGCGGATGGCAAGGACTCTCATCCTTATTGTTGTTCTAAGTCTCTGCCGTGGTGCTAACATAACCAATAAAGCTAATTGTTTCTCCTATGGAGAAGTACTGATTATAAAATAAGATACTTATTAATATCATGTAAGGCAAATGATTTGTTTAATCTAGGAATAATCTCTTAGAGGTTTTTTTATATCTCAGTGACGAAAAAATGTGAATTATAAAATGAATATTATTTAATATATTTTTTCTTTTTTAATAACTATTTCTTATGAACCTTTAAACATTCAATTCCATTGAAAACCCGCAATAAAAAAGAGTTTTATTAATTAATAATTTCATTTCTTAGATAGTGTTATACATGTTATAGTGAATTTATTCGTTTGTATATTTACTTTGTTTGTAATATTTGGTTTTCATTTTCTCTTTCAGAAAAGTGAATAAATCCATATTCGTAATATTCTCAAATACTAAATTAGACAATTAATAATATGCAATATGTTGTAGATTATTAATTAATAATAATAGTTTTTAAATGAGTTGTAAAATATTCTGTGATCGTTCATTTAAACAAAATAAGACTACTTCTGAATTAAATAATTTATAATTTTTACGTAACGCATCGAATTATTTTAATATTAAATTTTATTATTAAATTGTAGGTTTTTAGTATCTGATTTATTATTTTCACTATACATATGTTACTTCGTTATAAATTGTATAAACAAAACATATTTTATATTGCGTATCCTTTAGCTTCATATCAAAGAACGAAATATTACATATTCGTTACATTCGCCTATCGTTCTGATGGCATACTAATTTGCACGCAATGCGCAGCATTTGCTCGTCCTCTCTTGGTACAGTAGTGTCCCGCGCATAATAACGTCATTTAGTCGTCAGCGCTCACTTAATTACTGGAATCCATGAAGATCCGTCCTCGCGCGCAAAATGTACGGCCCGAAGCGTTAACTTTCAAGGATCTTCTTTCATAATTTACGTCATAATCACCTGGAACACAGAAGTGCGCCGGAGACACGAGCCGCACACCCGCACTCGTCGTTCCTGTCAGCGCGCCATTCTTTTGCGGAACACTACAACAAAGTGAGCCCCACGTGCGAAGGCGCATCACAGGTCACGTTCATAAAGGTGAAGTGCATTTGGCGGTAATGTGTCGTGTATCGTACTGTATGCGGTGCTTTCAATCCCGTTGGAGAACACCGGCTCATGTAACCTCGAGGAACGTTCCGCGATATTCTCGACGGCCGCCGTCTGACGTTGGAACGTTAAACGTTATACATCGCGCGTTCACCACCATTCTCCCTTTGCAACTGCGCTCTTTTTCGAGCGACCTTACACGTCGTTCGCTGCGTATCACTTTGCGTTTTTGCATTACGATTAAAATGTTCTTAGATCATACGCGCTCGTGCATGAACATTGTAAGAGAAGATACATAGCGGAAATACAGTAATGTAATTATAATAGAAGAGGAATTTTAAAGTCTATTCGTCTTTTATATTTAAAACCGGTAAAAACATGAAACATATGTAAAATACTTTTTAATCTTTACAGGACGAGAAAGCTATTATAGTGGTATTGAAACAGTCATATTTTGAGAAATATACGTACAATGAAATAGTGAATTATAATATATCTTGTTCAAGAAAAACATTATAAGGTTTTTAAAAATAGACTCTCTCTTCTCTAAAAGTTAATTAAGAAATAATTATATTTAAAGAATTTTGCATTTGTTATTTTAAAATATTTATATCATGTCGCAGATGTATAAGAATATTTGTATTGTTTTACTTAACAAAGCATTCGTCAGTTTGATTAACTTCACCATTGCTGCATCGCGAGAAATGAAAACGAACTAATGAACGACACATCGATATGATGCTTTTATTGCCGTTCTCGTCGACGCTTCCGCGTCATATTAGAATTCAAATGGATCTCATTGCGAGGAAACAATGATAAAACTAACAAAGACAATGCTGCGATGCTGCTTGGCGTTGCGAAGGCGCGTTCCGAAAGTTGGAATTGAGTGGTAGTTTCGGAACGTGAACCTAATATACTATATTGGGATATTTCGAGTTTAAACAATTAATAATATTAATTAATAATATTACTTCTGCTTGAAGATTTTTTTATTTATGTGTTCAGACCTTTTTTTAGTCCATCATATAGCCTGTTTTATTATTATTGCCTGTCAAAACATTACATCTTTCTTAAATTTTTCAATTGATTTATAAGTTTTGTTGTTAATTGATGAAAGAAATGTAGTGATCTGTACATAATCTGTACATAAAATTTAATGAAAAAATATACGGCGACAAAAAAGATTTTTAATATATAATAGTGATTCACAAAATAATCACACTGCACAATAATTATATCTACAACTATCTAACTGATTTGAATTAAAAAGACAAAATTGACGAAAACGATCTTTTAATATCAACAATGATATCATTTGACTATTTGCAAAATTGTTCTTTCCATGTCAGTTTCATGAATCACTGTATATTTACTTTTAAATGAGTTATTTGAAATTGAACGTGTTTAGTTTAAATAAATGTGCTCGTATTTTTTTATGGAACAGCCGGTTTCGCAATTCTATGAATTCGAAATAACTTCACGCGGCTATTTCACGAAGACACTTACGGCAGGGCGATATTTTCTAAAAGAGCAGAGCACTGCGCATCCGGTAATTCGTGGATATCCTGTGCCGTATTTAAGGCAGACAAACTCGTTCCGCAGTCGACTCTTGCATTTTCGAAACTAACGATAATATTCGCTCGCGCCGAAACGGTTCATCTCCAGATACGATGTGTGTGCGAGCACTATTACATAAAACGTGCGTTGTGAAACGAATGCGAGTTACTAGTACTCCGGATACCAAGCTTCGGACATATACGCGTCCTCTAGTCGCATTCTCCTCCCCCTCGCGACCCTTATCCTCGACAGAAGTGTACGAAGGCATTTAGACCTTTCCCCGACTCATCAGCTTTGTGCTTTTGCCGGCAGCTTCCGCGGTGCGCACCACGGGGTAATAACGTAGCTTTTGCGTTACCTCAAAAACACGAATTTTCACTTCAACTTTCCGTTAACTGCCCTCTCGCGCACCTAAGTACAAAGTTAATTTTTTAATTATCCCCGCGGTGTCTGGCATCGCGCATTGTGTCGACCACCACCACTATCGTTGTCGCCATCGTGTGTCACCACCACCTACGACGCGGTCGTCACTTCGGCAGTCGCGTCTTCGCGCGCAATTGGGAAGTTGCCTGCGAAAGTATATCCGACCGGGTTGCGGGCTTGGTAGCCGCGGGGGTCGGTTACAGCGATTATCGTTTCGGTAGCTCCGTGCTAATGCCACGTCGTAAATGCCACCGTATTTACTTTTCCACGTGAGCGAGCGAGTTGTGTAGGCTTCACTTAAAAGGGAAGTTTCTTGAAACGTTTCATTAAGCTTACCACGAAAGTTTCGCGCGAACGAGTAAATTCTGGACGGCAACGGTAAGAATAAAAATCTAACAAATCTGCTGAGTGCGGAATGAGGCGGAGACAGAAGAAATTGCAATCGAAAGAACGAATGATTTTAATGAATACAATGACTCGATGGCTCGATATTATCGATTATTCTAAATGTTAATTATTTTTTTATGGAGGTTTATTTATTTTAAAATAAAATATAATGTTGCGATATTATGTAACAATAATAAATATTAATAATGATATTCTATATTTTAAGATATATTATATTATGTGTTCCAAGTTATTAATTTTCCGAATTAATAAAATGCAATGCTTGAACATAGAATTGTAGTGAAAGAAATGTATAATTATTTCGAAAAGAGAGAACCGTAATGCATCAAGAAGGCAACATTGTATAAAGCCTTGATACAACTTCAACTAGCACGCAGGTGACGCATAACGTTTTGTTAGTACAGCGTTGGTTCGTGTAGGCTGTCGGCGTTACGTCGGCGATACTGTAACAAGAGACGATTTTGTAACCAAGAGACGAAGAGGAGGGATCTCGGGAAACGTTGACGCAGGTATAAGGCCGTTTCGTCAGTCTCATTGTCACGGTTGTCGCGGAATGAGAACGTACGGCCGGGTCGTATTTTAATTCCGCGGACAAACCACCCTCGCGGTCGCTTGGTCCAGACCCACCCCTTTCTTCTTCGCGTTTCCTCCGAGCCCCTGCCGGCGATGGTTGCCGGTGTGTTTCTACTACGTCGCCACCGCGACGAGCTGCTCACGCCGGGGTCGCGTTGACATTACGGCGCATAATATTTAATAATTATTTTCATTAAAGTCATAATAAAGTTTAGGATACTTTATTAATTTATAGGCCAGGGAACACGTTTAAAGGGTTCGTGGCATTTCCCGCCGTCTCGCGGCCATTCGTATCAATTATTGTCCTTCACGCGGCGAGATTAAGGAACCGCCCCTGAACGTAGTCTCGGTGAAAACTTCTTCGGCAATCTTTATCGGTCGCTTCGCAGCGTGCTGACTCTTAATGAAGAAAGTAAAGTTGTGTCACGAGTAAGAGATATGTATAAATGCTACAGTTTCGTAGATTGTAACAATGTTATATATCAGTGTATATGATATATTGGTGTATTCTATAAAAAAATACCAGTTTTACAATTAAGTGTCTAAATATAAACTATTAATAATGTCGTAATGCGTGGAATCACAATTTTTAATACTCAATGAAAAGTTTGAAGAAACTACCAATATAACTGACTCCAGACAATTAATTTCGTGATTGTATATCTTAAATATTTTCATGATGCAGACTTGTAAAATTGATGAACGTTTACGGAATTCGCTTCGAAATTTTGACTTCAATGCGATGATGTGGCTTATCGTGATTTAGACGAGAGAATCGTCTCGAAGACGAACGCTCCCTCGATATTAGCGAAGGGTTGTTCGTTATCCGACTCTCCGGGGCTTGTTTATAGCGCGGTGACGTTAGAAGAGGAAAGGTGGCTCGCGTAGGGGGTCGGACATTTGCCGACGAACCACGTGGATTGGCTTTCATTAATCCGCTAACCCTATCCGCCTCTGACTTCTCACACCCGCGCACCTACATCCGCGTATGTATTATAAATCGTAACGCATTCAGGGCCATCGCCGAATATCTACGGAGCCGCAGATTCTCCGCGCGGCGGACGGACTCCGGACTTGAATATTTTAGAACGGAGGCACATTAACGCTCTACCCTTCTTACGCTACATATTAACCTCAACAACAGTTTCCACTACCGTTGTCGTACTCGCACCAACACTGGTTGCTACCAATGCCTGCGCGATTCACCACGGACGATAAATCGACTGATTTTCGGTTGAATAGCGAACATCCAATGTTCGCTATTCTATTTTCACATCACTCAGATATATATTTCTGTAGTTTTAAATTAACGTAAGCGGCTTTTGTAGTGCCTCACAGTATGGAATGAAAATTTTGTAATTATTTAGACGCTGCTATTGTTATTAAATTATTCACGCTTGTTATTAAAAAATCACACTTCATTAAATTATTGTGCATATCAGATTCGTTATTTAGTATCTTTAAAATTATTTTATCTTGCTCATTGCATTAAATGTATTATTTATATATTTAGCTTTACAATTAATATACGATTGTGTTTTTTCTTATTTTACATATTTACTTTTATTATGACGTGAACTAGAAATATATGCGAAGCAGTACGTGTTTCATGCGCATCGAACGCAAAGTCTGCCGATCGTTGTTGCGAATTAACGATCCTCTGCGAACGGGGAAGTCTCTTTGCGCATAAGGGTATGAGGGTGCTCGAGAAATATCATCGAATAATGAATATTCATGCCGATGAGTCGCGGGACCAAAGTGAGAGATAGGGGGGCGTGGAAGAGGTGGCCGGGTTGTAAAGTTGCCCCGTGGAGAATCGCGCATCGGCCGCCATATTTTGTACGATGTATTCCGACTGGCAGCACCCTCCACGGGGTAGATCTAAATGCCGTGCCCTCTTTACACCCCCTTCACTCCTAAATCCGCGCGAAAGCTCGCGATCGACGAAACGACCCGCGCCAACTTTCGAAGTATCAACCGAATTCACTTTGCCTGCAACGCGCGATGTAGCCAGAATTAATTATAATGAAGCCTTTACTTTAATTCCATAATTAATCCTAACTCGCGTCAGTGCGATACTCATTATAAATTTAATATGATTCCCGCTTGTTGTTCCTTTAGAATCCTCAAATTAAGCTTTATGGAAAGGATCAACTTTGAAGTGACGCGATTAATATAAAATAATTTACAATAACATTTGTACATTCCGTAAGAGCAAGTATAATTTTGGTTATTAATATTAAGAAATATATATATTTTTTCCTTTTTTTTCGTTTTTTAATTAGATAATTTCTTTCAAAAAAAACAAAGGTATCCTCGATGATCTTGCAAGTATCCTATAGGACAAACATTCTCCTTCGAGAGAAAAAAGAATTCTCTTTCGCATGTTTCCCTTTTGCTTTTACGTTCACGGTTGCGATAAAACTCGAACAAAACTCAAGATTTTATAGGCTAATACCATGAACAGCGGGTGAGTAGGTGGTTGGGCTAGCTTTCACCCCCGTTGTGGATCCGTGATTTTATATAGAAGTATGTTTTATGTATGTGCGCCAAGTATACGCGGCCGGTTTCTGTCTCTCTCTCTCTCTCTCTCTCTCTCTCTCTCCCTCCCCCTCCCCCCTCCCCCTCCTTCCCTCTCTCAATTCTGCTGTATAAAAGGGTTTTGGATTTTATTCTCACGGCTTCGATGCCGAGCGAGAAAATCGAGGAGAGAAACATCTCTACGAATGTCCTCGTCGCTTTCGGAATTTAAATTTCATACATATCTGTCCGTGATATCAGCATGCAAGCGCGACTTCAGTCCGTTCTCGTTCTTCGTCTCTGATTGATCCATCTTGCGCGCTGGCATTTACCGAGATACGAAAATATGTACAAGAAGTAACGTTAAAGAATTGTGTCATATAGTTATATTAATATCGTACTTTATATTTGAATTTCGATAGTTTCTGTATTATGCTGGAATAATTTATTGTTCATTTTGCATTTAGTTATCTCTTGGATGAAATTCTATACTCTGGGGAGAGTAAGACAAATGTAAAGTGCTCTTTGAAAAGCGGATTCTCGATTCTCATTGAATAGCTCGATATCGAGGAAAATTTCTATGGTTTTACGAAGATGTACGGGGAGGGACGGAAATAGGGTGATGGTGAAGAACTGTCCGGGGATGCCGCGGAACCGGACACGCGGATGGCGCCGTTATCCCCGGCGAGAATTTCAGAAAATATTCCAAGGCAAAAAGTATAGAGCGAGGCGTTTTAATTATCATTAACAAGGCCGGCGTATAACTCAGAATTACGCGTTTATACGTAATAATACGTAGGTAGGTAGTGCCGTACGTGCCAGTACCGGCCGCGCATTTATACATATCCACGTATGTAGACGCATATACACATACGCGTTTATATTCCACGGAAATGGCGCGCGGACACGTACGTGTACGTACGTACGTAGAGTAACATACGTGTACGTACGTACATAGATACGGACAGTCGAGCGCCACGGACGGACGAACGGACTGGACGGACAGAGAGACAGACGGACGGACAGCAGATCTGCAACGCGCTGACTCCGGTGCTAAATGAGATGCGTTACGGAGGGAGGGAGACGGTCAGCGGATGGTCGGCGGGCAGAGGGGACGATGGACCACAGGGTGGTACCGGCGATGGTGGGGTTTGGAGGGTGGTCAGCCGTCGGGGCGAATTCCCACCTTACCAATCCTATTATTAACAATTAGCTCTAAACTACTCTTTGCATATAAAATCATCCCGCACACCTCGTAACGGCGGAATGGAAATATACATACTGCATGGTCGTCCGTCGGCTCGGCCGTGGAAAATATGCCGCGGCACGACGCGGTGCCGCGCATATCGGCGCACTCGTGGAATATCGCGAGCGCGAAGTTGCATTTACAAATTTGAGCGAATAACGATCGACATCTTGAGTTCATTGTCGTGACATGATCGGGTGTACATAAGTTACGTATGGGGATGTATAAGAATCTATCTTTATATTTATCAATTAAATTTTGTCGATAATCTTCCTTACGTAAATTGATGAAACTCTATTTACATCAAAATTATTTCAAGTGCTGTTTAAGCATAAAATAAGATATGTATCTAGCATCTTTTGTGCTAATTGAAAACGAAGGGGAAAAACTGAATTCATTTTCATGTGATATGCATATATCATACACGATAACTTGCGTTTTCAAATTTTTCTTGCCATAGCATTTAATTATGCATTTAGAATATTTGCATGTTCAATACATCTTTACTATGAAACTTTTCGACCTAAGACGTAATTATAAAATCTCTAAATATACATACAGTCGACGTTACCAAGTAGGCGACATAAAAGGGCAATTCAAGAGGGCCGCGAAGCCATGGGGGTTGAAGGCGGGACAAAAGTAATGCAATGCCGGAATATGTCACGAATTAAGCGGGGAGAAACCGGGAGTGCTCTCCGTCGTCGTCTTCGTCGTTGTCTTCGTCTTCGTCGTCTTCGTAGTCGTCGCAGTCGTCGTCGCTTTTATTAGAATTATCTTTGTCACTTTCTCAAGTTTATATTTACTCCTCCTGCGAACCTCTTAAAGTCGTACCACCCCCCCGCGACATCCACCTTCCGCCACTTCCTTCGAAGCTAACCCCTCCCCCAACAACCTTCCTATACTCCTGTATCATCTCCGTCATCCCTTCTCTTCTTCCCTCCGCTCGCATCCTCTTCTCGACACGGCGAGCAACCCCTGCGTGTTAGCGAGAATACAGCGCGAAGCAGCAGCCACTCGCTTATTATCTTTACGACTGGGAAGATGGAATTAAACTGAGTGTGCAGCCGAAATGTAATAATATTCATTACTATGCTAATGTCCGCACGAGCCCGCGGGGTTATGGGCTCCGAAAACTTGCCTCGTATTTTTGTTATCTGCCGCCAACCGACCGGGGAGGCCTAATTCCCATAGAGTCGGTGATCAACATGGCACTGTGATTCCGTTGGAGATTACGGATTCGTTGTATCTTGATAACGCGACACGAATTATTGTGCTAAATTGTTTCTAAACAGATTATATCTTTTCTGTTAACAATACATAAAACATAAAATTTTAGGAAAAGATGTTAAGATTTAAAAAATTGACAATATATATAAAAAAGTGATTTGTTAATTAACATTTTTTAATATTAAAAAAATTTTAAATATCAATATATCACAGAAACAATTAGAAATTATAATGTAAATTTCTTTGACACGGAGCTGCTATATTTTTTATCATTCAATAAATATTTTCTGTAGATTTCGAGACAATGTACGTATACAATGTCGTGTGGAGCAAAAGTTTGGACGAAGACGCTCGTCATATTTTCCAGCAGTTTCTGTGTCCAAAGACTTCCCGAGTTTCTAACTAGGATGGCAAGCTCCGAAACGCGCAACAGAAATCACGGGGACTTCCCAGCATCGTACCCCAGTCGCGCCGCTCGCAGTGGCTTATCTGGGTCGTCAAAATTATAAGCTTTCGGGTAGAAACTCGCCGGTACAAACGGTGAGCAGTAAATTCGCTGTCCCTATCGGGGGTGAGCTTCCTTAGCGTCGGCTGTAGCGCAGAGACCGAAACTTGTGACCTTAAATATCAGCTCTGCCTGTCCAAAGCGTGGACGAGATAAAAAACAAGCGCAAGCTGGTCAATAATTTTTAGTAAGATAGCGTCACATTGTTGAACTATTTTATTTTCGAGTTTTGTGAACAATATATCATTAATCCTACGTGACCGTTTTTGTTTTTTAATGCATACATGTTTTAAATATCCAAATAAAATCGTGCATTATTCTTCTGTAAATTGCTAAACTGTTCGATATATTATGCAACTTCAAATATTATATAAAATATAATGTTGCTTCTGGGCTTAACGTGTGTCTAAAATTTTACTCATGATGTACGATACAAGCGGAATCGGTAGGAGAAGTATTTAATCAAGTGATCACTTTGGCCGGGTCTAAATAAACCAACGTTGAACGATGGGGTCGCAGATTACAGCGTGAGAAGAGAAGTGATAAGACGACACGGTAGCTCGGTGGAGAAGGGTGTGGCGAAGACAAGACGAGTCTAAGAAGGGTTAAATTACTCACCTCTTCGTTATAACTACAACGCGTTCCATCCCCTCCTTTCTCATCGTAAACTTCTACTATCTACGACCCTCGAACGTCTTTGGTACGATCGTGGGGTGACCGAAAACCTAAATAGGAGCCATAAATGATATCTATTAATAAGCCGGATCATAGCGCTTTCTCTTCCTGGATTTCTTAGTAGATATAAATATGAAAATAATATTAACGATATTATTTTATTCTGTGATCCAAAACAAAATGGCTTGACACAATGATATAAATTTATATTTAACGTGAAGAAAATTAAATTAATTTCGTTTTTGTCTGTTATACTTGCATGCTATTATCAGTGGCATGTTTTTTAATAGCTATTACTGTTAGTCAATTAATTTTGATACGAGGAATGCAGATAGATTAAACGCCAACTCATTAAATTTCTCGCAGGAGATATTGATAAAACAAAACAATGAACTTCATGAAGATACTGATATGCCTTCCGCCGTAGTATCGTTATGTCTGAAAGCATTTCACTTCATTCTCAGTTTTTCCGTCACGAACCGAATTTCATGCAGCGCTCACGTACCATGCCGTCATTCAAATTAATTGCGCTTACTTTGAGCGCGATTCGTCGGGATCTCTTCAGTGGCAGTTTCGGTTTCAAAGCACCGCGCGGATGAGTACGAATGTCAGGGAAAGTACGCATGTACCAAGGTTGTACGTGTGCCGGTGGGTGAACGAGGGGGGTGGATGGAGACGGGATGGGAGGAAGCAGGAGGCTCTCTCGTGTACACCCGACTCCACCTTATTACAATTAGCTTCCTTATATATCTAATTAGCAAGATTCTTGGCGCACGGGGTTTCAGTGCGAAGTGAAAGACGGCAGTTGCCACCAGAGCTCTTCGCTCCTGTCTAATATAACTCCGCCATGCTCTAGTCTGTGAGACGTAATATCTCGCGTAGGTGTGCGATCGTCTACGCGCGTACGGTTTACGCCAAGTTTTGGAACCATAACCTGACCTGACGTGTTGCACGCTTATGAAAGATCGCGTATTGAGAGCGAGGTCCCGTTTAGGTCGAGTTTAAGAAATTTTAAGAACAAGAGATCGAAAAATTGACGCAAGGCTTCTGTATTTGTAGAAATATTTTATCCCACGATTCACTTACTGATCGCAAAAAATTTATGAGTGAATAAAAACTGAAGATCTAGGAAGAATGAGGTATGAATTTTACACCAGAGTTGCCAATCCGAGGACAGCAAGAATTTCATTTTAGCTGACTTCACCTTGAGAACCACCCACCGGTCGCAAAATAATTCACAAGTGAGGGTAAACTGACGGAAGATAATTTTTAAACCCTTTCTTGGTCGGGCAACCTAGCTCGGGGCGAACATGAATGGACGGCCGGCCAGCGGTTGGCTTCAGCTTACTTAATTATCGCACAAAGAAAGAATGGCCCGTGGAAATGTAAAATAAAGGCTGTACCGTGTTTCCCGGCGCTTTCTCAGCCCCTTACAGACTCCCTGTACCTTTGCTGTTCGTCCGTTCCTTTGCCACTAGGGCTCCGTCAGTCTCAAAGGACAAGCGCGATCTCTCGGAGGAGCATGAGAAGGAGAGACAGAAGGACAAGGGCGGGAAAGGATGGGGTAAGAATGGACTGGTAAAGGAAGGGGTTAACTTTCCACAATTAATAGTGACTAACGTCCATTAAAAACTAATTCCTTTATTTATGGTTCACTTCCCGATTCTCCTGCGACCTTCCTTCTTTCGCTTCTCGATTCTCACTCTTTCTTGACCTCGCCTGCAATCTCGGTGAGGTGTACTACGCCCCTTTATTTGCTCTTTCCCCAAACGACAACTTGTTACAGGACGAAAGTTGTCGCTTTTTTTTTCCTTGATATAGCCGGTCTCGAATGACGGATTAAAATTGGGAAAGTTCTTGCTACCGGGCCATATTTTTCTGCGGCTGGAGTCTTCGTTAAAAGTAATTGCGCACCGGTAGCTTTGTCCGCATTCTTCCGCCGATTCGAGAGGTACGATCGCATTAAATCTCTACGACAATCTAGTGCGGTCAAACTTATTGCAACTAACAATGATTTTATAGTATATATAATAATGTATTTTTTGCATTGCATTAATTAGATTTAAATAACATTATGTTAAATCTATCTTACATTAATATGAAGTTAAGATAAAAGTGGAAATTTTAAAAATATAAGCAATAAGATACGTATTATTATTAAGGTTATTTTTAATAATAATAATCCGAAAGTGGTATTGCATCGTACAAGTCGAATAATATCGCTTTTCACTCCGATTATATAATAACTCCATATTGTTCTATCATTTTTTTCCTGAACTCTTCGTCTTTCGACGG
>Ga0157364_1004289_pt1 | contig 14195 bp, 8 predicted proteins | sample AttsexASBM2_FD_111476 | JGI IMG/M metagenome (GOLD analysis project Ga0157364, IMG submission 111476) | Fungus gardens microbial communities from leaf cutter ant in Ribeirão Preto, State of São Paulo, Brazil - Atta sexdens ASBM2 | ecosystem: Host-associated > Fungi > Mycelium > Unclassified ... | reverse complement strand
TTAAGTCTGAGGTCTAATCCTCAGACTATGAGTCCTTATATACATAATTGTGATGGTCTGTGCACTAGGACAGATCATCACATGCTACTACCTATTGTTCTATATATGATAGTGCCTTTGTGCTAGAAATAGTGATAACCTAACCATATGGAGGCTGTCCTTTTTTCTAAGAAAAGGACAAATGACTATCTATGGGTAATTAATAAAGTCCATGTACAAACATTGAGGCCTTCATATCTCCACTAATATTAATTGCCTTGAAGTTGTTCTAGGCTCATTCTGAGCATTATAAAGAAGGCTTCTACTGAGTCTAGAACCAAAGCATCTATTGTGGTGGTTTTTGAGATATTAGCGATTTAATAAATAGTAACATAGTGGTTACCAGTTGATCTGCTTAATATCTCAGCCATTATTGATCGCCTCAAGACGTGACTAGCATCAATCAAAAGGTCTTTTTAAGGGCTTTTCGTAGCCTTTGAGACTGTGAGAATCATTGAAGAATTGATGGAGATATGGCCAAATGAAGTTTGTGACAATAATGAGAAAAAGTTGAGTCTCTAGACATGACGTTCCAATTTGTCCTTTCTTTTGGTGAGACAAACAAGATTTTGAATGAGTGTTGGCCTATAAGGAAGTGCTATCCTCCTCAAGTCGAGAGCTCAGGAGGATAAGTTCAGAGATAGTTCAGCTTTGAATTCATTATTTTATTTCCAATGCTATCCATGTTTATCACCAGTAGTAATTTAAATAAAAACATCCAAGATATCATGACTTAGCAAAATGGCTAAGTCATTATTTATATTTCTTTTCTTTTTCTTTTCTTTTATCTTGGACTTACTACATAGAAGGAAGTGTGGGAAAGTGTTATGTCACAAGTGTCACACAGTCACAGTCACATGACAGAAAGTCACAGCATCACATCACATGATGTCACATGATAGGCATGGGAAAGAAGTGCACAGACCATGTAGTAGTTATATAAGTAGTGTAGAGAATCTAACAGGAACTCTATCGAGTTTTCTTTGTCAATCACTGAACAAAGAGCAGTTGGCTTTATTCTGGCTTGGAGTTTAGCTTTCTTACACAAGAGGTAAAGAAACAGCAGCAGTAGGCAGGATAAAACCAGAGACATCAGACACAAAAGTGAGGCAATACATAACTGGACTTTATCTATCTATTTTAGTATTGAAAATTTTGAAGACAAAGAAGTTCACACCCTTGTTGCAACATTTATGTAGCTACCAAATCAATTATGTCTGACTGTTCCTTATCAATGCTCTGAGGTACTAATATACATTCTTGAAGTTAACCCTAGATCCTTCTCACTGGCCCTCTGACTGGTTTGCCTCTTCTGACCATGAGACATGAGGTGCCTGAGAGTGCTTCACATAAGCAGATCAAATGCTCTACTTTCTAAACATTAACGTGAGTTAACAGATAGCTTCCGATCTCCATAAGATATTACTATAATACCAACTACAAGTCTGACTGGCCCTATGAAGCTCAAACACCTTCCCAAGAGTTCACTGATTTCAGTCTATCTACAATCACTTCATCCTCAACTCTGGCTGTGCTTACACCAATAGCTCCTTATCCTCTACTTGGCATTGTGCTGTATTATGGATATGTGTAGCTACTACCATTGCACATAGGCATATACTCACCTCAACCATCCTTCTGATCAGTCAATGTCACCATCTAGGTCAATATATCTATCCATGATGCTAACCACCTACCATAATACCCTAGACGTTATCAACTGCAAGGGATTTGTTGCCATCCAGGCTTCCAGCCACTATTCTGCATATGTCAACTCCAGAATTTCTATTTAAGAGGTCTTGATCAGTGTACACATGCACATATACTCAAATACACTTTGCACACAACTACACACCTCTCATGTGCATGGTCTTCAATTTTCTTTTAAAAGTGGGAACATTATGAAATTGAAACATAGGATATGCTATAGCTGGCAACTTTATTTGGATATGCATATGCTAAGCTATCCTGGAAGTGATGAAGTGGTCTTGTCAGAGCATACTGGAGCTTCAAGAAAGACATCTATACAACAGTGAGGGTCTGAGCAACAAGTGACCAGTGTTGGTGCTTTGTTTCATTGGCATTTGTTGGCATTCATTATGACAAAAAGTACTTCTTTGGTTTTTGTATACTTCATATTATTGTTATTATTTTGTAAGTATTTATCTTGTTTGACCAATGTTCATGCTTTAGTACTTTAATCCTTCCTCAATCGTTTTCACTACTTTTGGTAATTTATACACAGTATCAAAACAACAAATTCTGCAAAAAAAGTATATTCACCTGGCTGCATGCACCTGCAAGAGTGCAATAGATAGTGACGATCATCTATATAGCTGAGTGAAATCAAATCTTCAGTCCTGGCATATAACGTTCTATAAAACCATGGAAATATGACCTTACTTCAAACTTGGGCTCCTATAGAGCTAGTTAGCTTGTATAACAGCAAAAAAAGATACCTTAACTCACTATTAGTATGAGTGGGGCTGCTGAAAGGAATAACAAATAAATAATCATCTTCAACATTATTTCTCTAAGAAATATAAATTGATTCAACTTGCTGAAACAGATGTCAAATGTATAGATAATTGAGCAGTGGATTTTTGACTTCAAATACAATAAAAATGTCCCATAGACAAAGAGTTGATGTAAAGAAAGGAAAGTAATTCTGGCAGACATGCTTGAGCACCACCTGCTCACAGATAGGTAGCCTTCATAGTATTGATATTTTCCAGCTCAGTATAGAAGTAAGGGAAATGGCCCAACTATCTCAATATAGACGCACCTTTAGAGACAAGAGACGGAATGCACCATAGATTAGAAGAAACACAATATTTTCTGACTTGGGGCTGCCTACTAAAGGTTTGAGGGAAGTTATGATAACATTTTGAGCTTACAAGTGTCAAAGGCAAAATAGCTGTGGGAACAGATGAGCTCTGTTGGAGACAATGGCAGTAGTGATGGGTTTTTGTCAAGCCTACACTTTGCATATAGCATAATTCAATAGATGGAAGATCTAAGAATAAATAAATGCTTATATAAAGCTGCTGATACACAAGAAAATAGAAGCTGTCGTATATACTTTAGACATGCTTGATTCTGGGACTAGAGTCTAAAGAGCAGTTGACCTTCAGATATAGTAAACGCAGCAATTGGGTAGCGCCAAGGGATGATTCAGCAGCCTTGGGCATGTAGCAGTTGCTTTTATAGTGACTGATCCTGAGGTTAAGATTTTATTTTAGTGAGATGGATAAGCCATCTGTCAGAACACAAAGTCTCAGTCTGAAGTGTGCAGAACTGAGGTGTGAGAAAGGTCTGTGCTGGCAGACATACCCATTGATTACTAATCAATCAGAATTTAATATAGAGAGAAAAAGAGATGAAATAATAGTCCATAGAGGGCATATTCAACATAAGATGCATTATGACATGTATCATGTCTGAAACAAGAGATTTGTTAGAGAAAATGGATGAATGACAGTTGGAGGCTACAATGAGTGTGTACAAGGTCAGATTATCCAACCAACTCAAATCTAAGAGTGACAGTCAGCCAAGACAAAGAGAAACAAAACTATAACATGTACCTAGATCTGGAGTAATGCCATTTACAAGCCATATCACAGTTCTTGATACATTCTTTTATATGATCCATTGTGGGGCCTTGTATTGAGTTTGGGAAGAGGGATGTATGGGCAATGAAACATATAACTGACCTGTTGAAAAGAATCCTTAAAGGTATTAGACATGATGGTAAAGATGATTCAAATTTCTGTACCCAGTAATTAAGGCCTGTTCAAGAATGAATGAGAAATTGGATGAGATTTACAAGTACTCTGAGGCAAGATACCTTGAGTGTTGATGGCCATGTTTTGGAAGTAAGTGTGGTATGGTGTGCCCTCAACTCAGCTTTCCTGCACATTCAGCTTCCATAATGCCTCTACCATTGATGGTCTCATAGACAAAGAGGTTCTTGCTACTGTCCTCAATGAAGACTATCTTCTTAGGAGTTCAAGGCACAAAACCTTGCTTAACCAAGTAATTGGCATGATCAGTGTCCCTCAAATGCACTTTGCCTATGTCACCATTGAGATCAAAAATGCTTACCTACTTCTTAGTAGGAATTTGGTTTGTTTAGTTGTCTCGACACTAGCTTGTAACTCAGTGGTCAGAATCATTGAATTCTCAATAATCTGAGAAATTGGTGATCAACTTGGCAGCATTATTGTAACATGAATTCTTATATTAGTATCAGGCTTTTAAGTATTTGAGCTTGCCTTTGATGGCAAAAAGATATATTGGAGTATTAACAGCATTGGAATAACAATTGTGACAGGGTTTATGAATTGTATAAAAGCAGCTGTGTCCTAAAGTTCTTACTCTGAATAGTCTATTAGGCAACACATAGGTGACAGTAGCAGAGCTTGGACCTATTGTAGATGAAGGAGAAATAGAAGCAGAGACAATTGTAGCATTGAGAGGGACCACAAGACTTGGATCAACAGAGGCTAAAGCTAGGGTTGCAGACTTGAGAAAGGGGAAGGCAACATATTGTAACAGTGCAAAACAGAAAAACACTTATATTTTGTATTCAGGATACCTTATCTATGTTTTAATGGGCTCTTGGTGGCTTCTCAGATACTCCCTAGTCTCTTTTTGTGATCCTAAACATTGTGAAAGTGAGACATTAAGAGCAATGTCTGACAATCAAGCAGTGTATGGCTAGGAATCAATATCTTCTATAAGAACATCAGTGTTATGACAAATGTATCTTTTTCATAAATATCTTGTAGTATATGTAATGCGTGGTAGGCAGATGCGAGGTCCAAAGTTAAATTGAATTACATAAGACAATTTTATGACATGTGCTAATTAAGTAATCAAAAAGATATTTGTCTCCTACATTGATACACTGATGTATTATCCTGCAACACTTCCACTCGTCAAGGTATTAAGTCAATGGAACAATATCTAAGCAACTGCAAAACTTCTCAAAGGCCTCATGCAGAAGCTATTTTGTGAATACATCAGCCAACATATTCTTTGTGGAAATGTATCACAGATTAATCTCACCTATCCCAACATGTTTGTGAATAAAATGATGTTGGATGTCAATGTGTTTTGCACAAGAGTGATTAACGGGATTTTGAGTAAGAGAAATACAACCCTGATTATCAGCAAAGATAATTGTTGCAGAAATCTGAGGGAAATCTATCTCCTTCAACAGCATTCTCAACCAGATGACCTCCTTTGTGGCATTTGCTGATGCCATATACTCTGCTTCAGCTGAAGATGTAGCCACTGTAGACTGCTTCTTTGATGACCAGGTCACTGTACTCCCAGTAATCTCAAAAATAAAACCTCCTACTGATCAAAAATCATCTGGATCCTAAGCCTAGTTTGAGTCTGTTCACCCAACTAGATCAAACTATTCCATGATGACCAAGCATAAGACTATACTCTATTGTTCCCTTCAGATAACAAAGAATTCACTTGGCAGCTTCTAAGTATGAAATGCCTGGGTTACTACCAAACTGAGATACCAAACTGATGGCATGCTGAATATCTGGTCGAGATTGAGCAGCAAATAAGAGGGAGCTAATGATAGAGGGATAATGAAGATCACCAGCATAATCCAGGTATTTCATCTTTTTATCATTGGTCACTGGTGATTATGCAGTTGAGAGATCGTGTTTTACAGCCAGTAGTGTTAAGACAGGTGTTGCACCTTCCATGCCAAAACGTACAAGCATTTTGCAGATATAGGCCATCTGAGAGATGTGAATGGTCTTCTTAGATCTATCTTGAGTGATGACAAAACCAAGAATATGTCTGAGTCCACCTAGTTTGGTAATCTCAAAGTGATCACCTAACTTAAGCATGAACTAGCAAATTTTTTTAGAGCCATGGGGACAAGTAACCACCATACTGTCCACATAAACTAGCACCATCAGTACAATCTTTCTACTTTCTTGTAGAAAATACAAGCAGTCATTGGCCATAGACTTAATGAAGCCAAGTTCAATAAGCACCTCATTTAACTTCATCTTCCACTGCCTTTTTACTTGCTTCAGTCCATAGAGTGTCTTTAGGAGTTTCCAGTACATTTTTCCATCACCAAACTTCTTGAACTCCTCTGGTACTCACATATAAATTTCCTCCTCTAGTTCTCCATTCAGAAAAGTGGCAACAATGTCAATTTGCTCCAAGTCCCAGTCCAGATAAGCCACTAAAGCCAAGAATATCCAAAGTGTAACAAATTTTGCAACTGATGCAAATGTCTCAGTAAAGTCTTTGCCAGGGATCTGTGAGAAGCCTCTTGTAACAACATAGGTATGACACTTCTTGAAATTCCCATCTTCATCTAGCTTCTCTTGGTAGACAACCTTTCTAGAGACTGTACTCTTGTTTCCAGATAGTTTATCAACCCACTTGATGACATTGTTTTTGACTAAGTTGTCATATTCAGTATTAATTGCTTTCTCCCACTGCTTTGAGTGAGGAGACTAGCAAGCTTTAGACCATGTTTTTGGTTCAGCAAATGCTGCAATAGATGCAACAAATACTCGACTACCCTCAATGGCAATTACATCTGGACCTAGAGCATTGAACCCATATTGTCTACTGGTTTTTTGATGCAGTTAGATGGGTCTCTCTTTGGTAAATTTGCCCACTTTGACAGTTTTGTTATAGTAGGAGGTTCTATAGGGGACTCAATAGGTAGAGGTGAAGATGGTATATTATAGTTTAAAGTGTTATCAGTAGTGATTGGTGTCACATTGTCTAAACTTTGTCTCTATGTGGTTGATGTAGCTGTAAGTTGATCACTGTTGATAGCATTATCCACCAGTTCATCAATATCATTAGTGGATGGGCAATTTATGTTGACTTCAACCACAGCTAGGTTACTAGGTGTTTTATCTTCAAAGAATCAAACATCACGCAAAGTTATTAGCTTGCTGTTTTCCAGATCCTCTAGCCTATAACCCATTGTCTTATTAGACCACCATCCCAACATCTTAACCTTCACTGCTCTTGACTCTAATTTTCCTTTTCTCACTTCTTTAGGTACTCATGCCCAACCAAGTGATCCAAAGACTCTCAAATGAGATATGTCAGGTTTTCATCCAGTCCAGGCTTTAAAAGGAGTAATCCCTTCTAGGCCAGAGGTAAGAGTTATTCTTCAAATGTGAATTGCATACATAAAGACTTCACCCTAGTAGTGCAGCTTGACACCTGCAGCATGCAACATATACAGGACCATCTCAAAGAAGACAGCAATTATTTGCTCTGCAATCCCATTTTGTTCTGGTAAATAGGGATTTGTTGTCTTGTGAAGGATACCATTTTGACAACAGAATAGATCCATTGTTGAGTTCACAAACTCTGAGCCATTATCACTCCTGAACCATTGGACTTTTCTCCTAAACTATCTCTCTAGCAAGGCTACCATATCTCTCACAGCTGCCCCAGTCTCCCTATAGAAGAGTGGTAGCTAACCTCCACTATTACCAATGCATAAACATAACTATTCCATGAGCACAACAGCTACACAGATGGTCAAAGGCTAAGGGAGACTCAATGGTAAGTCCTTTTACAATCCTTTGCCGATATATTGTGTCAATCATGTTAGGGTTCAGATAATCCATTCTCCTGTGCCATATGCACATCATATTGCTAATAAGGCTTCATGATTGACCTTGTTTTTGACCTGAATATGATACAGGATACTACTTCTCCTAGCAAGCATTGCATAAAATAGTTCTTGTCACCAAAATCAATGACTAGACCCATTCTAATGCTTTGAATACTTGCTCCTTCTTTATGTAAAGCTCCAAGACTAACGAGATTAGCCCCAAGACCAGGAACATGAATGATGTTGTGGAGAACTACAGTGAGTATTCCAGCTGGTAATTTTGCCTGAAATTTCACTGATCCTTGACCAGCAATAGGAACTCAGTTATGACTGCCAACAGTGATGTATTGTCCAGTGGTTTGAGTGGGTGTGTAGGAAGCAAAATAGTGTCATTTATCAAACATATGGGCTGTAGCACCACAGTCTAGCAACAACTCCTTTCCTCCAATATCCTCTCTCACCATGAACATCCATCCAACTTTCCTCTCACCAAGATTCTTTTTACCCCCAAGATGTAAATAATCAACAGTGTAATTTGCAGAATTTCCACTCTTCTCCCCCTTTTTGTTCTTGCACTTTGGACATTCTGGCATTCCACTCCAGTGCCCCTTTCCTCCACAATCCTGGCGGATGTAAGGGGATACCTCTATTTCCACCTCTGAACTGCATAATGACACTCCAGAGCAACCTAAGCCTGTTTAAGTATTACTTTAGTAATACTTAAACACACTAGTATAGCTCCAATCACATTGACCCTGACACTAAAGAATGTAAACCTAGTATATAATGTAGAACATCCCTTCAGGAGCCTCATCCTAATCTCTGAGAATTCTCCTGGAGGTGAGTTGTATCATAATTACAAACCATAATATCAGCTGAGGATTCTCCTGGAGTCTTGCACCCTAGTTGCCCTTATAGCAGATGTCTTCAGGTTTAGGTTTGCACTTTGGCTTCTTTTTCTTTCCTTCATTACTCCCATTGCTTTGACCACTATTCTGATTTGATTTTGACCACAATGCCAACTGCTCCATTGTCATCTTCTTCTCTTGCTTCTCCAAGTTCTTATCATTCATCAGCCTGTCATATGTGGCATTCAACTCCATGATTGCCAAGTCCAAGGTAAGTTTTGAGCCTTGACTAAATAATGACCATTTGATCTCCTTCCACTCCACAGTAAATGGAAGTAAGATACAAATAGCATTAACAAGGTAAATATCATCAAATGGGGCACCACACTCCAAAATGCATTGCCTAAGAAGCATTATTGTTCCAATGTAGTCACTTATTGGGATGTGCTCATCCCAACATTTGTTCTAGATCTCTTGGATGTAGTAATGAATGTTGACATCTCATTTAGTGACAAAATGCAATTGATATAGTTAATCCCATATGTCCTTTGAAGTAGCAGTTCCAGACACATGTCCCCATTAGGAAGGGTCAATAGCACCCTTAATCAAACCTATAGTGGTACCATTGTTCTGTACCCAGGTATGATAATGCTCCCAACCTTTTTTCCAGCAGATATAATTTGGGAAATAAAAAGATGCATTCCCATCTCCATCTGATCTTCCAGTAGTAGAAGGCTTCAAGGGAGTAGAAGGTTCAGATGAGGTAGTGGGTCCAGAAGAGGAGACAGGTGGTTTAGGAGATTTAGGTTTATCTCTAGTTACATACTGCTAGAGATAGTGAGCCTAGAGGGCAGTCTTCATCTGCTTAGACCAGGTAAAATAGTTCTGTCTAGTTAATCTTGGAAAAGACCAGACATTGGTAACTAGGTCATACACAGGGGCCATAACCTTTTGTAAATATCTTGTAGTATATATAATGTGTGGTAGACAGATGTGAGGTCCAAAGTTAAATTGAATTACATAAGACAATTTTATGACATGTGCTAATTAAGTAATCAAAAAGATATTTGTCTCCTACATTGATACACTGATGCATTATCCTGTGACAATTTTTAAGGTTGCCAAAAATGTCATGGAGAAGGTAAATAGGATTTGTTTTTGTATAGCATCAAATTACTATGGCACATCATGTCTCCCAGTCAAAGGGCTAGTGAGAAGAGATTAGGTGTCCACATCATCAGCTTCAAGATCACAGACTATGTAACAAAATGCACATATATGTAGTATAGATAGTGCATAGTGTTAGAAGGATAGAGAGCAGCAACTACATGTTGGAATATCAAATGCTATACTAAATGGGTTCTAGGCTATTTCTTATTGTTTTATGTTTTATTGTTCTTTGTATATAAATAGTCTACCTAGTAATAAAGAACATTGCACATTTGCAACAAATTTCCTGTAAGGGGACATCTAGGGTGACACTTAGTAAGTCCAGTGAGCTCATATCTACTAAAGCTCTATATCTGTTCTATATCACGTTCCCACCATTCCTGACTTCTTCTGTCTATATCATGCAAGCAATGCCTTCTATTTTATTTAAGGGCTATTGTGATTACTGATCCATGTGCATGTGATAGTACATGAGAATTGTCTAGTGTAGTATATATACTAGCAAGTGTTGTAGATGTACCTCACTTGAATCTCAACTTAGCTTCTGGGACTATCCAATAAGCTTAAGGATCTTTGCCTCTGAGTGATGCCCTAACATTTCCCCTGTTGTTGCATCAATTGTTTGCTCCCCAAATTCAACACTACAGTGGGGACAAATGATGGTCCACTCACTGGGCTATCCAACAGATATTGATAGATAGCCTAACAGAAAAGAGAGGTCTCGAGGGAAGCAGAAAAGCCCTTATGATGTGGTAGTTGAGATGAAGAAGTGAGCATGCTTATGTAAGCATGACTCATACATTGATCTACAATAATACATAGTACAATAATCATTTAATTTAACAAATAAAGGACAAACAATGTGCATTAACTAACAATATGCATCAACTAGCCAAGAAATAAGCTGACAATCAAGGAACCAAGTGTCAAAAATCATCAGGTAATGGTGAACAAAGTGTAAAGAATGGGAAAGCAAGGAATCATGGATGACTTCCACAAGAGAATATAGAGATTGTAGTACAAATCTTGAATTTTGGTCTGGAACAAATTCCTGTAGCAATTGTGAATGTAAAAACAATACATATCTAGTGCATTTTTCAATGCTTACCATCTACTATACTACTCTTCAGCCACAAACCTCATTACTTGTATCTCTACAACAAGAATTGCTTCCAGATCTTCATCATCCATTACAGTAACTCTAGAAAAGCCAGCAGGACTGAGTATTTATTACTGCTAGAAATTTGCCAGTAAAATATATGGTACTTGTCTCTTAGCTCTACAGGGAGTGCCATCAAGACATAGTATGGAGCTTTGATCCATCCATCCATAAACAGCTAGAGCATATCCCAGCAAGGTCATGACATCCAAGGCTTAGCAAACAAAGTATCTGAAATGATCAATCAATAGGCATGGAACAAAGTGCAGATAGTGAATGATCAGTGATAGTGAGCTTGCTGATAGACAATTCTAAATGTGATGTCAATAAGGTGGTCAAAAATAGACACAAGAATAGACTCAAAGCCATGCTGCAATCAGTATGTGATACATGTGAAATGTATAAATACCATGTATATGATCCATCACAGGTTGTGTCCCAGAATTGGGTGTCCTTGTCCATGATAGAATATAGACTTTGAATTTGAGCTCACTGCCATTATGGAAACTTTTGTATTAACATGCAAACATTGTTAACCTCTCTTAGTTCCTGGACCATTGATTAATGTCTCAATCAATGTTGGGCTTCTCAGTTGTTAGTTGTTCCTCAATCAGTATTTGAATTTGACCCTCAAGTGCGTACCTTGGTAATTCCAATGTTACAAAAGTGAACTCTACATCAGAGTTTGCTGAGGTGATCAAGACAAAGAATAACTTAGATTTAGTTTTTGCAGTAGTTTAGTCTGTTACTATTACCATCTTGTTGGCATCACAGGTTTGCATTTCATATCTGAGACCATTTTTGGTGCATCTATAACAAGAACACATATAAATATATCCACTGCCACTAATCAAGGAATGATCATCATTGTTCACACTTTGTTCTGTTTCTATTGATTGATCTTTTATCTGCTGTATGTTAGATGTTATGACCTTGCCAGAATTCCCTCTAGCCTTTTATGAATAGACAGATCAAAGCTTCATACTGTGTCTTGAGGATAGAGACAATTACCATAATCTCTTGCTCTACTGGTCATAAATACTTTGTTCTCTTTTCCTAAAACATGTAGTGATTATACATATTGCTATATTATACTTTTCCATCCATTCATCCATTATTCACAATTTGTTCCTGTTCCATTTTGACACTCAGTTACTCAATTATTCCCACCAGTGTTAGCTTATTTCCTAGCTATCATCCAGTTGATGCTTATTGTTTGTCTATTATTTACAGTTGTTATTTTTTATTGAATCAATAGTTCTCCCAAGTTTCAACTAACTACTCCTACTCTAATGGTAATGGTGCTGATAGATTAATTCTCACTTGATTGGCTTGTTTAACTTTATCTGCTTCTATGTAACATCTCTATTCTTGCAGGAGCTACATTTTTTTTAAAAAAAATCAACAATTTATTACATGGGGCTTATAGGCAGACCATGGTAGATACATTGTATCTACTTAGATAGAGGAAAGAAAAGAAAGAAATGACAACTGCAAAAAGAAAAGAAAGGAGAAAGAAAAGGAAAGGGAAGAGAAGAACAAAAGATAAGAAGTTGTTGCACTTATGCTCTTGTGAGCTATGCCACGTATTGACTATTAGCCATTGACAAAGCTGAATGCTAAGGGGTTTTCTGCAAGGAAGTGTCAGAGAGCCAAACTCCATGCCAGAATTAAGCCAACTACTCTTTGTTTAGCATTTGACAAAGAGAACTTGATAAAGTTCTCGTTTAATTTTCTACTACTTATATATTTACTATAGTGGCTATGCACTTATTCTCCCATGGTCCTCATGTTACTCTAGTCATGTGACACCTTGTGACTGTAACCATCTGTCATACCCTTGTGACACCATGACAAAGTCACATAATACTTTCCCATGCTTTATCTTGTAGTTGTAAGTCCAATAAAAATAAAAATAAAATCTAAATAATAACTTAGCCATTTTGCCAAGTTATGACAGGAAGTAGACAAAACTATTTATGATTATGTTGTTGGGTTGGGTTGATGCGTCACCTCCAGTAGTACTCTATTACAATGTGTTCATGGGTTTGAATTTTGGCTTCCCTATAAGGGTAGTTAGTAGGGAATTGAGAGAAAAATTTTTGGTAGTATTTGCCAATTGGGGTATAGCCTGTGGTCATGTGGGTGAAACAAGCACATAGCAAGTGTCATAGTTGTGCTATGAACCAGTAGTCACATACTGTATGGTTTACTACTATACCAAAAGGGCAACATTAGCAAGGCTATTTGCTAACAAGGGTCTAGCTATTTATATAGTTCATTGAACAGGTATTTTGTTATATCTCATTGACACTATTTAGTAGTCACTTTTCTGTGACATCACTATCATAAATGGTCACTTACTTTATTTGTGATTGATGAGTGGATATTCAAAAAGGCTTAAAAGGCAAAGTTTAGGCAGTAACAAGAGATGTTGTTAAGTCTGAGGTCTAATCCTCAGACTATGAGTCCTTATATACAGAATTGTGACGGTCTGTGCACTAGTACAGATCATCACATTATTACTACCTATTGTTCTACATATGGTAGTGCTTTTGTGTTGAAAATAGTGATAATCTAACCATATGGAGGCTGTTCTTTCTTCTAAGAAAAGGCAGATGACTATCTATGGGTAATTAATAAAGTCTATGTACACAACATTGAGGACTTCATATCTCCATTAATATTAATTGCCTTGGTGCTAAAGGGGGCAAAAGGGACTATTAGCCTGGAACAAGCTAAAGATGTGGTACCAGGTCCCAATTGCATACTAAAGAGTTTGTGGGGATAAATCAAGAATAAAGGTATTAAAAAGAGAATATAGAAACTTAGCATGATAATTAAGATAAAATTGTTCGAGAGAATATTAAGCTTGATCTAGATCCTCCTCACATGGTGTTCCTAAGGTGTCCACCTTTACACACCATAATAAGCTCACTATCAAAGTAGTTAGTAAACTACTCCTAGGTCTTACTATACCCAATCAAGCCCTTATCCGCATCCCTACACCAAACCTTATGGGTGTGATACAATCTGAGTCAATGATTAGCTAGGCTTTTCAAGCCTGCTACTCTGTAGAAGGTTGTCCAAGTGACTGCTGTATCTTGTCTCTTGACCAAGTAGGGTATAGGGTCTAGTCTCCTCAACAACCTAACCACTTTACTTAGAACTCAGAAAAGTACCATAAGATGACTCTCAAGCCCTTGAGATAGCAGCAGGTGTTAAGATTCCATTGCCTTTCTCTTGGGCTCTCTGAGTGTTATATTAAAAGTACAAACTAATGAGACTCAATTAAAAATAAATAAAAAAGGAAACTCCTTCTTCTTCCAGCCTCTCTCACTTCTCT
>Ga0157364_1004288_pt1 | contig 14197 bp, 9 predicted proteins | sample AttsexASBM2_FD_111476 | JGI IMG/M metagenome (GOLD analysis project Ga0157364, IMG submission 111476) | Fungus gardens microbial communities from leaf cutter ant in Ribeirão Preto, State of São Paulo, Brazil - Atta sexdens ASBM2 | ecosystem: Host-associated > Fungi > Mycelium > Unclassified ... | reverse complement strand
TAATTTATTATAAAGTAATATATAGAAAATAATTATATTTAAATATCTCTTACACTGTTGGAAGGACCGAATTTCTTAGTAGTACGCATAAAGAATGGATGTTTCCGGAATATTACTAAAAAATATTACATTACCCTGGGATGCTATTGGTCCCGTTTGGCCAGATAATATACCCGCCACTCGAGTTAATTTATTAGCTTCGCTTAGTTTTCGATATTTTCTTAGAGTATGTTTATTCATCTTCAATATCCTATACCTCGCTAAAAGAGCACAATCTAAAACATTTACAACGCACATATTAATAATTGCAAAGATTGAGAATTAGCAAATGCTATCGATTATAAAAAAACTTTCTATCCTTTATAAATTTTTGTTCATTACCAAGTATGAGTATGCATAATTATTACACTGAAAAAAAAGATTGGTTACTGCAGCAAATTAGATGGTAAAATATAGCATAGCATTTTTAATTGACTGCAATCAATTTTTGTTGTAGCAGCCAATTAAAAATGCATATTCAGCTTTCTTTTCTTTCAGTATAACATTGAAAAGTAAGTAAACGAAAGTATTTTGATGTAAATACTGTTAAAATTGAACTTAAGTTCTGTAACATTTTTATTCATGTGATGTAAGAAGTTTATATAACAATTAAAATAGTTTTTGTGTTAAGAATTGAGTACTTACCTTCAGAATTGGTGTCATACTAAGTATCATACTAAGAATACTATGATTCAAATAAAAACTCTCATTTCCTATGATGAAATTGGGATGAATTGGTTTCATGAAATTAGATTCAATTCTGCAGAAGCTTGAGTATCTGTTGTATATCACTAAACCGTAATTTGCAACGTCAGTCATATATACCTGTATATACATATTTCTATTAGTGATATAATATTTTAATTGATATAATATTTTATTATATATAAATTTTATTATATATAAATTATTATATTTAATTTGATATAATATTTTAATTTATTGTTATCAATATATTATAGCTGTATCTAGACTTGAATCACAGGATCTTATGTATTAATTAAATAATATATACAGTATCCCGTTTTAATTTACTCAGACAAATATCTCAAAAAATTTTTATATCTTTTGATACTTTCATCTAGAAAAGAAACATAATTATCTATAATACGTTCCCTTCTAATTTATTCCACGTTTATCTGAAATATTTTTCCGTATCTTCCATATTTTTCAAGATATTTGCGTGAATAAATTAAAATGGGACACTGTGTATTCGCACGGTTATAGAATTATGAACATTTACTGTTTTGATTATAAACACGTAAGATCTGAGAAAATATTAACAGTTGCATTATCTATGCGTCTGCAATCTGGAACATTAACAATTGATGTCGTGAGCAATCCATTGCTATCTTTATTATTAGCAACGTTATTAGCAACGTTAGATGGAATGATAATACGTTTAACGAGTCTATTGTTATCTAAATCGAATATCAATAGTTTTTGAGGACAAATTCTCTCTCCTTCAAATCCATCGTTTATTCCAAAGTTCAGAACAAAGAGATGATTTGATCTAACGCAGAAGCAGATACACACAATATATAGTAATATAAATTATTTATATATTATAACTATATATCACGCTTAAAAAAAGGAACTAATACTCACGTCTATCCGTATATTTATAATATTATTTTTAAAATAATTTATAATATTATTTTTATAATATTATTTTCAGTAGTGTCGTTATATCATGACCAATCTGAATATGAATCCAAAAGTAAATCTATTGGTTCTCTTTTATCACTTACTATCATTACACTTAATACTCCTTTATATCTTTATACAATAACGAATATTCTATCATCTATAAAAAATTGATTGCAAAGCTCTGATACATTCAAAATATGTTTTTATTGTAAAGATAGGAAGAAGTTATTCATATTATACCCCTTATGTTTAAACAAAATGATAATAAAAGTACTGAAGAGATCAGAATATTTCTGTACTTACATTAAACTTTGATTCATTGGCAATAAAACAAAATGAACTTTTACGAAAATAAATAATTATTGTTTTAATTATTGTTTAAATTAGATTTAAAAAAAAGTGACTTTCAGTACGATTTGAAAAATTTGACTGGGTCATTAAATTGTACTACAAAAAGTTCCTAAATCGTACTTCTAGTATAACAAACAAGCTGACATTGTTTATTATCATTTTGACATTAAAATAATAATCTTTTCGTCAAAATGACAGTAAATAACGTTTGTTTACTGGGAAAATAAAATTAATTTTAAAACTCATTTATTAATAAATTTTTGATTTCAAACTGAGTATACATATCTAAGTATAATAAAAACTTTTCTATTATTATAAAAACAGAAATTAGACTCTGTGTTTTTAAAATTCATTTAAGAAAACAAAATAAAAAGCAATACTTAAATTGATTTAAGCTATCATTGCACTATATTTCAGAATATTAAAATCTCAGATATTTTGAAAAAATAAATTTTGGAAATAAAATCAATTACAGATTTTTTTCGTTACAATAGAAAAGATTCAATAGAAAGATTCAATAGAAAAATTTAATAGAAAGACTCAATAGTTGATAAGTACTTTTTTGAGCGCTTATTTAAACAGTTTTAGCAAATATCAGGATTGTCACTATAAGTTTCGTGCAACCACTTAGAGCACCTGACACACTGAATCCATTGTAGGTTCTTTTTTATCATAATAGTAACCTCTACATATTGCTCGCGTCACTTGCGAAAATAGTGTACACTATAAAGATCAGCGACAAGTATAATTTATCCAACTCCCTCTATTTTTACAAATTTGTCAATAGCAACATAACTTACAAATATTTTGCTAATTTGATGCTATATTCGAAAAAAGTTTAAATATCAGTTATAACTATGAAGAACATATATTCAATTACTTTTCTTGTATTGATAATACCTTAGGTAAATTGTATGAAAACTTAGATCAGACACCGAACAAAATCAATTTTAAATGTCATTCGTAAGCAGACGATTCGAAGACAAAAAAAATGATAGTTCTTAACCCATATTACAGCGTCACATCAGTGTCATTATAATTTTCCTTTGCGACTTTTAATTATTGTTCCACGTGGATGCAATTTTTCGAAATTTTGCGCAATAATTTCCTAAAAGTTGATATTTTATTTTACAATTAAAATTGTATCAATAGTTGTAAAATTGTATCATTAGAGGTAACAATGTTAATACGATAGATATGTTAATACGATTAGATAGATATTTATAATATTCTATTGAATAATATATTATGTAAATGTGTAAAATCTGAAAAAAATACTACTAATAGTTGCATCATTTATGCGTTTTTAATCTCGAGCAATGGTGGTATCACAAACAATCCAATACCATTTTAGTTATCAGCAATGTGGGGTGGAATGAGAATACGTTTAACGAGTACAAAATTAGTTTGACGGTCAGAGTATTGAATTTAACTACATTTTTAGTAATGATAAATATTTTTTATTTCAACAAGAAGAGGTACTTAATAGGTCATTCGCTAACATTAGCGAAACAGCTGCAGTATATTATGAAATAAGTGACGATAAAATTATGCGAGTCAAATACGCGGGAAAGGATAGGTTTTCAAAACGTCGGAAAAAGCGCACTATCTATTTTACGCGTCCTGTTACTGCTGATATTCCGTATTGTCCTTACAATGCAAAGCTATCGCTACCGCCATTACTACAGAAAGTTTAATCTCGTTACTCGTCATTTCATTCGCAGTGTTTCTTGTCAGTCGGCCACAGATGCGAACGTAAATGTGACGGCGAAAACGCCGGCGGGTCTCTTCGGCGGATTGGATGTTAACGTTAATTCGCTACGTTAGTACTCGCGGACTTCAAACGAATCTAGTCCAGGTTTACATTTGCGCTCGGTTTATCCTCGAGCTATGTCATCGCGAAAGGCGCAATGCAAACCGCGTTTGCGATAGCCCCCGCTTCTATTAAAACATGCAAACGCTGCCTTGGACTAATGGGGTTAAGGATGAAATTGGATTTCCTGTTTCTCTCCGACAAAATGACATTAAGAACCAAGATGGACTATAGTATGTTCACTAAAATTATTGAATTCTCTGTTCGGTTCACTATGATATAGCTTCAAAAAGAAGCTAGAATTCTAATTAAAGTTTTTGAGAACTAAAATTGGGGTGCTAACTTTACATGTCCCACTATAGTATTGTCTACAATTTAAAAAAAGACCAACAATAAAAGGAAAATAATTAAAAAAAATTACAAGACAACAATATTGCGAATAACTAATAATAATATTATTAATTACGTTTTTTTTATTTTCGTAATATTTGAAGCATTTATTAATAGTATTAATACTAGATATTCTCCAAATCGTTACATAGTGTATTAAATTTATTATAATGAATCTATTCTCACAAATTAAACGCAGTATTTTTTGAAAAATGATATAAAAATCATATTAAGGTGATTATCGATGATGAACGAGCCAAGAGCGAAATGGCTCTTCCATTAATTTTAACTTATCCAGCTCAATATTTAACGGCTTTAAGTTAAAACCGTTAAACTAAAACAATTTACCATTATCTACTGGCGATTGTGGTCGTCCACGAACCATGCGACATGCATCTCTCGTTCGTGCATCGTTTCGTTGTCTCTTGTGTCTCTTTCTTTTTTCACTTTCGTATCTTCTCTCTCAAAGTAATTGTTCTTTCTCATAGATTTTGCACACATGGTTGTTGGAATTCACCTTCTTTTTTCGCTGTTCACTTCTCTGAAACATTGCGAGCAATGCCACATGGATCGGACTCGGAATAGCCCTGTTCGATTCGACGAGTGACACTGATGAGATTGTTCTCGTCTCTAATCGAACGGAAATCGAAATGGAAAAACGCTTGTAGCGTGTACATGAAGTACTTAAATGCAACATCTCATTGATTAATCTTTTTTTTACTCTTCTGTTCACGAAAAAAGAAATTTCGTAATTAAAATTAAATCCGGTACAATAATATTACATGATTTTGTTAAAGTATCTAAAAATTAACTAGCTATAGATATGAAAACAATTTTTGTCTATCAAAATAATCATGCAAAAATGCAAAATGCATGTTTAAACGTTGATGACAATACTGTAAAAAGTGTTAACATTCTAACAATTAAAATATTCTAACAGTTTAAATGTCCTACATAATTATTTTATGCCGAACAAAATTATTTTCAGATCTATGCTTAGCTATATTTTAATATATTTTAGCAAAATTTTTTTCGGTCGATTGCGCAACGTGATCTGATTTATCGATATCGACGATTATTGCTGCCAATCCATTCAACGCGTCAAACGACTCGATTAAGACGGAGCGAATTTGGCTACAGAGCATTAGTGGATAAAAAATACCGAATAGAAAAAGGGCATGGAGAGGGAATAAGGATAGACGGAGAAGGCGGGTAGATTAACCTGGACGACAGGTGTCAGCAAGAAAGAAGGCAGTCAACCGTGCGAGCTAATATCGAATTTCATAAGAAGTCTAGCTTTCGTAGACATATACATTATAAAGTTCCTTTCTGATAAACTGGTTCGTTGAGCTATTCAATCATCGAGTCTTGATACGTGAGACATCACTTGCTCCGGTAGATTTAGAAGCATCCTCTAAGATATCGCTAAAGGAACAACGTGGAACAAGGGCACGTTCGAAAAATGATCCACGCCATCAGATGGACGATAGAGCATTGGACCGTCGTATTATTCTGCTGAACTGTAGAACTTCTTATTCGCCTTCGCCTTCGTCTGTGCTTCCAGAAGGATCAGAACTGAGTCGTAACTATATCTTAGAACATACAGTACTGGAAGGAGCATAGTCTCTTGAAAGTAGGCGAGTAGATTGACGAGAGAAGAATAGATGATGAGCCTAGTTAACAATGCGCATGACCGTAAAGAGAGAAGCGCGCGCAACCGAATTAAACACAACTGTCAGCTGCAGCCTTAGAACATATAGTACTATGTGTTCTAAGATTGCCACAATTACTAAGATTACAATTTTTACTAATTTCTTTTTTAGTATGGAGCATGCGCATTACAATCTAAGATCATCATTTCTTCATTCTTGTCAATCTATTCTTCTACAACTAAATACACGGAACTGATAGGACTATGTTCCTTCCAATACTATATGTTCTAAGAACTGTACTACGCTAGCGTAAGCAATTGCTGATCGAGCAGATTCAAATAATCGAGTCCATCTCGCCTTCGAGCGCGTATTCTTATAGTCAATATATTTGTACAACATACAGTAGAATATTAATTCAATTCTGTTTAGTGCGAACTGCCTTTTCTTTTTGTAAAATAATTGATTTATTGAGTACCTAATGAAATTATCTTGTGCGATACAGTAAATTGGAACGATTCCATGAGATCTGATTTACCAAACGGAATTTGTGTATATTATAACAAATGTATATTATAACAATTATATAGTATTCGTTTGTGACTAAATCTTATAGTTGATTTAAAATCTGAAATCTATTGTATTGTTGAATTCCTTTCTTCTATCTCATAAATAATTTAAGACACGTTACAGAAATATGATGGATATTTTTTAATCGATAAGATTATAGAATTATAAAAAATTCTAATTATACTCATACTTACTGTGCTTATAATATTAATCAATAATAATGTAGAATACGACAGATGCTTTAATATTCTTACTTTAGCATCTTATTATCTGTCAAGAAATGTTATACTATTGATAATATATATAGATAATAGTCATGTCGTTTATCAAATTAACTGGAGTAAACTGAAATTATACAATACGTTTTCTAATTTATGAAACGTTGTAAGAATTTTCAAGTTTCCACGTGTAATCTACGTTGTAATATTGCCCTACAAACAAAAATTTAATTCGCGTTTATAACTCCGCGGTTGAAATTCAGGAATGAAATGGAAGAGAAGAAGCTGACATCCGGGAAATTAAAGCATCGTAAATAACAAGACATCGTCATCACATATGCATTCATTTATCATTATTGGCATGGGTATATAAGCAATAAAAATTGAAACAGGAGTACCGGCATCGGGGTCTCAGCGAGTCTTTAGACACGAGTCAAATAACAGTTATTTTATTTTATTTCGTTTTCACAACGGACCATTGGCGTTTGTGTTTGTCATTTCATCTCCATTGGAAGCAACAACGGAAACGTTTTAATTTAGTTTGTCGTCGAGTAGAAGTGCCCGAAGAGTATGGAAAACGATGCGCAACATATTTCGCTGCATAGAACTGCGTTTCATTACTTAACTCCGTATATTTTCATATTGAAACATTCATTCATTTTGTAGTGTATGAAGGATCCAGCTTAAATTCCGTTGGAATTTTATGGACGCCGCTGATACACGTTAAAAATGCAGTGTCGAGTTTGTGAAACTTTTAATAATAAACGTTCTGTTATTGATTCGTTGACATTGTAACATTAATTAACGATATTTTGTAAAATTGTACGCGTTTTCTGCCAAAGCGGTGAAAAGTTTCTGGCTTCGAATCCATTCTCGGATGGTTTATCGATTCGAAAGGCCTTCCTGCAGAACAATAGCACCCTAGAGAATGGGTCGGCAATGGCGGCAATGGTATCCCTCGTCCCTCTTGTTATCGCTAGGCTTGTCTGTCGAGGCAAAAGATGCGAGCGTACCCTCGAGACACCAAGTAAGTTCCCAATGAGCCGAAGTCAGCACGTCACGGAAGATTAAGCTCTCTAAGGCACCGAAATTCCGTCGCGTGAAGGACGGTAATTGACTAGAATGGGCGAAAACTGGCTGACAATAATTTTCAAAAAGGTGAACAAGAGGTCTGATCTTTCTAATCAAATGTTTTCGTTGCTTTATAAGATGCTTTGCAGACATAAAAACTAGACCGTCTATATAATATTCAATTTTTAAATTCAATATTATAAAAAGACAATATTATAGATTATATTTGATTTAATAAATGAACTCTTTTTAATCAATTTTGAAAATTTTAGAAATGGAATTTATATCTAAATGTATGTTTTATTTTTTGTTTTTTGAATTTAAAGATATAACGCAGAACATGTTGGTTGGAACTGTTACACTTGGCAGCAGAATATTAAATTCATAAATTATATCGTGTACGACGTGTGCGACGACCGAATAGAGCGCAAATAAGAGTATAAAGAAGTGGATAACTTTCCACGAATTTTTCGACCTCGTATGTTATCCGTCGGTTTGTGCTGTCCGATTGCTACTAGCTACCGCATCTAACTCAGCTTGCCGTTCTGCCGACTTTCTTGCGATAACTCCAATACTTTTCAAGCATCCATGATTCGTGGTTTGCCCGCTATATATTGCGAAATTAAGTGGGAGAATTCTCACGTTATAACGTCATATTCCTTTTTAAATACAAAAAGTATGATTTGCAATAAAAGTTCGTAAAAATCAGAATAAGAGGAAAATCGTTTTGCGTGAGAAATTAATTTAAATTTTATAGAAATAACTCTCTGTTTGCAATCTGGATTTTCTTTGGCATAAATGAAATAATTTATTCTCAAATTTTTCAGAAATAAAGAAGAGTGAACTTTTCCCTTCTGAAATATTTGGTAATGTAATAGATATGGAAAGTAATCTTGAATTTTTCCCCTTTTTTTGAAAATTAGAATAATAAAAAAGGCTGAATAAAAAAATATTTGAATTGGAAACAGAGAGTCAATGCAAGATTAATCTTAAAAAAGAAAATTGGACTGGGAAAATACAGAAAATGTTATCGGCAAAAATTTATACAATTATTTAATATTTTTAATTTAATAATAAGTGCCAATTAATCAAATAATAGATATTTTTTATCATTCAAAATTTATATTAATATAATTTATTTTAAGTGTATTAAAGAATGAAACATAATAAAAAGAAAGGTTCTGATTACAGATAAGTAATTTAAAGAACTGAGAGAATTTACGAGAATGTGAGAGTGAAACGTTTATAATATATTGGCAGAATTTTGAAAGTTTTACTTTGACTAGTTTTCTCTAAGAACTGTTAAAGTTGTGATACCATGGAGCGTGACGTGCAAGGTTTAAGATATCTGTGCAATGATTATTTTTCTTCCATGATTCCTGTGTGGAAATTGTTACTGTGACTCTCATGGGGGAGGAGGCAATTCTATATATTGATCCCCACGGGAAAGTAATTTACTGAATCGAAATAATAGCTCTGTGAAATATACGCACGTAATCTGCGCACCGTAGTCTACATCGTAAAATTCGAACAGATCGCTGAACCGCTAACTTACGCTCCGGAAAACAATTTATGTGGAACCACACTTAGTCTTTTTTATTTCTTTCTAAATGTGCAGTCGATCGCACGACGGTTCAGCTCGGGAAGTGTGCACGCGTATCACGATGATAAAACAGAGGACCATTTAGAATAGGTTCACATATGAAAACCGCGCGCAATCAATAATGGTTATCAATCCGACCGCCATCGCTTTAACTGACGGCGCTTTTCTTTTTCTCTACATATGTTGGACTGCATTGGATGTTTTACATGTATCACACATTTATACAATAGCAAGATGGATAACACGTTGTATTACTTTTACATTCCTTTTTTCGTGAGTGAAATGCTAATTGTTATTTATAAATATGCATTGTAGCAAATATTTTATACTTTATACTTATTTAATACATTTTTATATTACACGCCAAGAAAATAGTAGTATTTCTCAACACATAAAAATTAAATTAAAATTGAATTTTTCACATTTACTATTGAATTTAATAAATAATATTAAATAGAAATATTTAATATCCTTTATTTATCATGCTTTTAGAGGTAATGTGAAGTGAAATAGCGTCGTATCACAGTTGCTTGAATGTTAATGGAAGAATGAGTAGCTGAAAATTAACTTATATTGTGACAAGTCAATGATTAATAACAAACTATACTGTAGTATAAATGTATATTAATAAATTTTATAACTTAATATAGCCAATACATTAACAAAATTATTTCTAATACAGTACATTATTTATTTTAATGTATAGCTAACAAAAATGCAATTAATTGTGAGTTTTGAGTGATTTTTTTCACATGAAACATTTGATGGATCTTGTGCCACTTAATTTTGTTTTAAATAATAAGATGAAAAAGATGCAATTTCGCTCTGAGATCTTTGTTTTTCATCAAGATTGGAACAATCGCTAATATATTTGCGTAAAACAATTACAGAGGGATGATTGTGATCTCATTCGAAAGCTAAGATTTTGCCGCTTTTAACGAGTGCGTGATTAATTATTTTGTCGTAATCGATTAGTTTACGAGATATTGATGATTAAGAACGAAAAAATTGGTTTTATTTTGAGGTCTCCGGGTTTTCATCGAGATTGCAGATTTTCCTTTATTTCTACTATTCGATCGAATGAGTATTACTTCGCGTTTTCAATCAATCTACAATAATATAAGTCAAATTATCTTTTAATCGGCAAAAAATTCAAAGCGAGATATGTTTAAACTCAAATATTGTTAAAGAAATAATTGTTTATCCGTGGATATCAAACAAAACAATAATATAAATTTCTCATTTCTCATAATTCCAATTCTTGCTTTAAATGAATAAATCGCATGAAATATCCATTTCGATAAATAATTTCGTTGTCTCAATATGCGTACTAATTTAATCGTAGAAATCAATCGTAGAAATAAATTAATCGTGCAACTGAATCTCGTTAATTGTCTGAGGGAAAATAACATGACAACATACAATGGAATGGCTCTTCGTTTGTTGAAGTATCGCGATGATAGTAATGACTTTGTACATACTGATACATATAGTATTATGCTATACGCCGAGTACAAATTCGTGCCAGTCAATTCGCTGCTTATCACAAAATATTCGATAAAATATATTACAGAATAAATTATAGAATATTCTGTTCCTTGTATTTAAAATTAATTCGTTGAATATGCTATTATCGGATAATAAATCTGACATGTCTATTTGAAGAATAAAGTGTACTTCATTTTGATCGAAAAGATATTTATGCAAGTTAATCTACTGTATTATCACGTTTTACCAAGCAGACAGGATTTCGTTGATTTATACGTGGAGAGAAATTTAATTACGTTGTGATTGATTGAGAAGGAAGTCTATATTTATTATTTTATTATTCTAATTAATTAAACGAATGTTATGCGATTCTTTTGATGATTATAGCTATAAATAATATATATGTCAAATATTTTATTATAATATATGTATAGAGTTTATCGTAAAAAATTTGATAACACATTGCATAGAGCTTGTGCCTTTAAATAATGTTTCAACAACGCTTCGATTATATCCAACGATTTTAATATTTAATATAGAAACGAACATACAATATAATATATTTATATTTATTATTATAAATTTATATTCTTATTATTGTAAATTTTTAATGCTTTTTAAAAGAGTTGAAGTTCAAAATATTAACTTTTGATAGGAATAATGTTAATTAACATCGCTCGTAACATTAAAGCTTTATTCGAAATATTTTGAACTCAATACTACAAATGTCTCACTTTTTTCAAATCTATTTTTTAATTTTTTTTATATTGTATATAATATATGTATATTGTCATATATTATCTAAATCTTTTATTTATTCATTTACAATATTGTTTATTTTATTAAGTTTATTTTATTAAGAGTACACATTATTTCTCCTATAAAGAAAAATATCCAGAATTAAGTATCTATAAGCGAAGGTTCCGGTAGCGCATATTGGCAAAGAATATCGTATCCAAGGAATAAATGGTTTCGTATCTTGGTAGTAAAATAAAAAAAACGCATGTGCCCAAGTTGATAAGTCTGCTAAGTTTTCATTTGTTCCTCTGAACAGCAGGTGAACGCTTTATTGTTAAAGAAGTTATAAAATATAATATGACTCACTAGTGTTTTGCAATTTTCCATTGTACGGCTGATTTGATTAAACAGTAAACCGAGTTTTTGGTCAGAGATATAGTACGAAATACAATATAATACGTGGTTTAATTAAAATCGCGCGATTCTTTGTACGCGTTCGATTATTTTTATCAGAAAATTCGATAAATATGCATTTTTAATAACGTGTATCAAATTTAATTATTTAATATTTACTTGAATAATATTACAGTTATTATAAACAGAAAAAATGGCATGAAAATTTGCATTGCACTTAACGTAATTGTTTCCACTATCCTATAGTTATGTTTTTTAAACTTTTGTTTAAAGTAGCTATTTTTTAAATGCTTTTTTATTTAATTGGATCCTTAAGTAATTAAAGTTTGCGTAGACGCAAACAAGCGTTGTGCATTTTGGTCGTCGTTATACGTATCTCATATAGAGATGGACATTAATGTCCTCTCTAGGGCGATTTAGTGCATATCGTATGACCAGAATATTATGAACGTTCATGTGCGCGTCGGTCAAAATAGCCAAAATATTATAACATGCTGCAATACACATACAGTATGATACTGTGTACATTTAGAAGCTTCATCGCGAAGATAAATCTTTTGCTTTTCGCGATATTTTGTTCATATATTTCATATTAAGCAATAAAAAGGTAATACCATAATTTTATAATTATCTTCAAAGATTTGAAGAGAAATATCTGTGACAATTTTTTTTAAATCTAATATTATTTTTCAAAATAATAATAATTATTATTTGCATAATAATTAATTTAAATGTTGTTTTTGTTGATGAATGTTGTTTTTTTAATAATATTGTAATTTTTTTAATAATGATGCAATGTAAAATTTATTGTACTATATTTATTGTACTATATTTATTATATAATCTTTGCTATATGTTTTTCCATAATATTTTATTGCGTAAAAAGAAATTACATGTGGTAATTTCCAAAACCTTTCAAAAATCATGCAAAAGTATGCAAAAATAGTATTTTCTAATCGATGCTGTTTTGCTATTTCATACAACATCATTGGATAAACATGTAGATTATGATTGAGTCGTATAATTGTATTGTGCTCGTCATCGGTTTCATGTTCAGAAAATATTTGACGATTAAACATGACCCTTCCACGCGTAATTTCATTATAAGAAATGCTTCGGGCCTGTAATGTTCGATCAGGCCGTGAAAGGTATTTCGAGAGTCGCACGTATTCAATTACGCGCTTAACAGGTTGAAAACGAAATTAGCCTCATGAGAGTGACCGCGCCCAACGGAATTCGGTCCATTGAAATGCATTCAAAACTCGTTCGCATCGCGCCATGCATTTTGGTCTGCACTTTGATATCGTTACCCCCAGGCGCGTTAAACATTTTAGGAATGTTAGCGATACGTATCTATACCCGTGACATATGTTTCTGGTGATTTTCGTACGTGAGCGCAGTATTGAGGCACGCATATTTGCGATTCGCATATGGATTTCTGCCACTAATATAACATAGGCTATTCACACAGTGAAACTGCAAGTTCTATATCCTATACATTGCATGTTCGCAAGTGAGATAAAAATAGCGACAATAATTTGGTTATAAATAATAGAAATTTTATTTTAATGATAAAATCGTACATACAATGTTGGCAGTATTTAAGTATTTATTTTCTGTTTTACAAATTTATGCATTTTCTCTTTCATTCGAAGTTTTTTCATTAATTTGTCTTGTATGAAAAAAAACTTTCGAAACTAAAGGGAGCACTAATAAAATTATTTTCATAAGACTGAATACGTTTTATTATTAAAAACTGAGTAATGAAAAGTGTGAGAAAAATATACAAATAATTTTTTAGCGCAATGAAAGTATAAGTAAGTAATTAAAAATATATTGTAATTTAGATTTTTATAATTTTAATACAATATAATCTATTCAACGAACTAGAAGAGAATGAACTGAGAAAACGAAATTTATTCTACAAATCTATACAACACAATTTGAAAGTAAAGCAGAGTTTTTTTTATACATTTCCGAGGATTTCCGAGAAGAACTTGTTTCATCGTTAATGAAAAGCTTCTACAGCTTTTTGTTTACATTCACTACGTTCGTTCGTATTTTATATATAATTAGAAGCTAAAGGAGGGCTTTTTCATAGTTTTTATGCATGTTTGACCTGTGCGTAAAGCTGCAGAAAGGAAAGAGTTGGATAGGGTTGTGTGTGTGTGTGTGTGTGTGTGTGTGTGTGTGTGTGTGAGAG
>Ga0157364_1004287_pt1 | contig 14199 bp, 5 predicted proteins | sample AttsexASBM2_FD_111476 | JGI IMG/M metagenome (GOLD analysis project Ga0157364, IMG submission 111476) | Fungus gardens microbial communities from leaf cutter ant in Ribeirão Preto, State of São Paulo, Brazil - Atta sexdens ASBM2 | ecosystem: Host-associated > Fungi > Mycelium > Unclassified ... | reverse complement strand
CACAATAAAAGGGGGAAATTTCTGCGGTTGCCGCCGCCTTAATCTTAACACCGAAAACGAAAGATAAGGCTCGAGTCGAGAAACGGAAACATCGCGACGCTTTATGCTCGAGATTCAGCTACATTCTCACGTGGAATTGAAGAAATATTGATTTTGTTCTATCGTGAAATCCCGAATTTTTCCGATTGCCGTGCTATGACTCGACGCTGAGACTCGGTAGATAAGAAATTGTCTACGTATCTGATATACGTTACCACGTTTATCGTTATTAAGCCGGCGTGGACAGTCGTTCTTTACATGGAGAATTTACTCGAGCTTTACGATAAGATACATATTGCTTTCTCATGGTACAGCAGATTTTATCGATGTCAATATTATAAGTAGAACGGATCTTGATTTACGTAACAAATTCTCTTCGAGTTTCTGAACTGAAGGAAAGGGAAATATCAATAGTTCCCGAGTTATGAGTGATTTAAACTGGAAAACTTGAACCGATTTGTATTGAAACGAAATAAGATAGCAAGAGCTTATTGTCTGTTTAATTCCAAATAAATTTTACTTTTCCAAAATGAACGTTGTTTCCGTTATGAATGATTGACTGAATAAAATGTGTTTAATGTAAGAAATTTATAATTTGCAACAAATAATAGGAATCTTTCCTTTCCCAAGAAAAATCGAAATACGTATACGATAAATATATTCCAAATGGTCTTTTATTAAAATGGAATTCTAAGAAAGTATTCGTTGATACAAATATGTACAGTAAGTTAAAATAGTCAGAATAGAGGAACGTAATTTAGGATAACGAGATTTACGACACACAACGCTGCATTATTCGAATTTATGTGTCAGTCATTGTTAATTAAGAGTAGTTAATTAAGAGCTCGGATAATGTCACGGTGCGGTAACCAGAAATTCCGTGGCGCTTTTCAACTTCGCGGCGGGTAAGCAAGATAAGATTTTCGTGCTTGGTGGGAAGCCTTGCGATTAGGTACAGGAAATTTATCCGCGCGTAACTCGAAACTTTTTTTTCTAAAATCAATTATATGGCGGAAAAAACTACTTAAACAACGAAGACCTATCGAATCCCGACTTCTCCTTAATTTTGCCCGATCCGATTGTGCACACACTCCCAGAATTCCGGAAAAGTCACCTTCGCCTCTCGAAAGAGCGTCCTCTTCAAGAGGAAAATTTCCAAGGAAACTGCGTCGATTCCGCGGCACACGAGATTACAAAGATAGAGCAAAACTTGCCCACAGTTTCTCGATCGTTTGGCGAGATCAAACCTGCAAGGTAGATCCCAAGGGATGATAAAGGTTATTGCATAGTGATAGCTCTTGGGATTAATTTTAGAATCGGTCACGCGGTTATTTTACTATGCTGTAGGTCTCATACAAATTACCTCAATTGTATATCTGTAAAAGTAAAAAAGTAATAAGGCACAGCGGAATGAAAATCATAAAATTCTTTCCCGATGGAAAATACATTGTGATATTATGTACATTTATAACGGCAAAATTAAAAGAAAAAGATATATAATTTAGTACTATTTTAATAACGAGTGAAACTTTTGGAAGCATTTTCACAAGCGTTTGTATTCTATAATTATAAATAATACATAATTACACATTTTCGCGTTTCGTATATTTTACAAAACGTCGACATTACTGATATTATGTTTATCGAATATTATATGCATATCAATTACGATCTTCTAAAATATTAAATTAAAAAACATTTTTTATTAAAAATAATAAATGAGTTATACGTTTGATCACACAAAATCTTTCAAAACATTATAAAATTGGAATAAGCTAATAATAATATCGATTTAATAAAATTTCTGAAAAATTGGGCACACTGTTAGATATCAAAAGAGCACCTGATTTTTTTAAATGATATTTTATTATTTTTAACTTCCATGTGTCAATGTAAATCAATTCATTTCTGTGATGGAAGTTTCAGAATAGACTAAATTTAAATCTCAAATTTAATATATTTTCTTGAGTTAAATTGCTTAACTCCATTGCTTTAGTTAAACTAATCAAAATAACATATCGGGTAGAAGTAGTGGCAACCTAGAAATGATTAAAAATAACTCATACTGGATATAATTTGACATTATGAATTTAACAGTATATGAAACAAACGGTTCAATTCACGCAACACAGACTCATCTGGGTCGAACTCACAAAAAGTAGGATATAACTCCAAGAAACGCGAAATAGATGCGCAAACAGCCAATACGGTCAACCTCTTAAGCCAGTAATCGATATTCTCGACGATCAATGCTGCTCTCATACTGGGCCATGGATTTGCCACGGTAGAAGAAGCCGCGTTTGGAAAATTGGAAAACTATCGGTTGCCTGACGGGGCGAATCACTATGAAGACAAAGGGCCGACGAAACTTGGGCTACGGAAAATGCCTTTGCCAATTTAGGGGTTGTCAAGCCCCTGAAGGACGGCGGCAAATAAAGCTGGATATGCGCCTGACACTTGGAAATTTCGAGTGCCGTGAACGCGAGACGAGAGGCAGAATCCCTTTATGAACTTTCTAACGTGTTCGACGCATACTTTTATAAAATGCGGCGGTAGGTTGTAATGCGGAAACAGCTGAAAATAGTCTGACTACGAAAAAGATTTTTCGCGACGATGAATTTGTCTTGTATACAGTTATAAATTGATTATGAATGGTGATATGAAAAATCGTGACTTGAAAAGTGTAACATAATAAAAAATTTACTTAAAATCCCATAAGTTTCGTAAGTAATAATATAATAGGATTATAGTTACCTTAATTGCCAGTTATCTTAAATATTTTTTTAAACAATAATTACAAATATATAGAATATATTCCAATAAAAGAAATTAATGTAGTATAAGATAAAAAAACAGATAGTAAGTATTCGATGACAAAATTGATAATAATAACATAATCTTATAAAAGTCATTAGGAAAACAATTAACAATAATAAATGATAGGTTTCTGACTCATCAAATCTCAATATAAAAAATTCCAATAAGATACGTCTCATCATAAGCGCGATAAGTGTAATTTCATTATAGATTTTCTATACTAAAAAGAATTTTTACATGATTGGGAAAATGGAATAGTGAGATGCAAACCCATCTCGTTTTAGGAAAGAGAATAAATAAAGCTTTAAAAATTGCAATTTATTTTCTTTTAGCTTACATATAACGTAATTGTTCTAGAAAAATCTTTTTAAAAAAAGATATCTCAAAATGTATTTAACATAAAGTTCTAAAAAATCGAAGTTTTAAAAAAAATTGCAGAAAAATAATTTCAAAAGTTACGTAATTCAAATACGAACGGCACTCACAAATTCGGCTTATTACAATTGATTAGAATAACAATATTAAATAATGTTATTGTAATATTTGAACAATGCTTAAAAACAATTAGGAAAAGTCATCTTCCGATAAAACTATCGTGTTAAATCCGTTTTATTATATAAGTACGTGAAAAAATGTACATCATTCACAGTGATTCATGATTAAAGCATCGCTATTACATCCCGGCTAAGACGCACTTTTATCACAATGTCGTACTTGTACAAAAATAGATGTATATGCAGCGCCTACTCTCTTGCTTACAAGCCATAAACAATAAACTCACCGAGTGTACGTAGTAGAGTGATCGTAAGGCGAATGGATGTGACACAGCGAAAGTTGGCAAATGTTGCCTAGAGGTGTCAGTCGACATTCTCGACATTCCTACCACCTGCCGTGTTAGAGGCGATTTGCTTCACCTGTCTCTACTGCAGTGTACCGGTATGCAAACGGCGGTATTCCATAATCCACGATTCTGCGACATCAACCGATGAGACAATTCGATATTCAGAAAAACGTAATAAAGGCGGTAAATTGACATTGATAAATGAAGATTTATAGAGCCACTTATTAATTTAAAAAATGTCAGTGTTAAGACGTTTCCTTTGCAAAGAGAGGAAATACGCAAAGATGACAATCTGTATAAAAACGGAAGAACAATCAGACTATTATATATATATGCATTGAATGAATATTAAAAAAATGTAGCGCAGTCTTTTGATCAAGCTCTCTCTCTCTCTTCTCTCTCTCTCTCTCTCTCTCTGTCAAAAAATTATAAAATATTATGAAGTATTATTTTATAACGTAAAATTAATAATTATATGCATGTCTCAAAAACTGTAAAAATATTTAATAAATTATATGATGTATACAAATATACATGTATATATTTTGATAATAAAATTTCTTTTCAATTTTTATAGACTGCAAGGCATTGCCATTACTAAGATTATATCGCATATTTCATCCACTACATTAACGTCGAAAATATTCTGTCGCCTGAACTTGTGCTTCAGTAAATATTGATGGAAAAACAACGAAAACGAGGAAACTCGCGAAGTAGTTTCTACATCGCGGTAACTGCCGTTCGAGAAACTCGAGTGAATTTTGGTCGAAACGCGGTAAACTTGACTTGAAACCGGTCTAACCGAATTTTGAGTTAGGATTAACCCGATGCATTCGATTGGAAAATTATAGATACCACACGCGCTTCGAGAACGAACATCACGTACGGAAGTGATCGGAAGTTAACTTTGGACATCGACGTTCTACCGCGATTAGGGATACAGACAGACGATCGGGAAACTATCGAAATTGTCGCGGTCATCACAAAGTTTCTCAATTATAGGAATGAGACGACTGTACCAAATATTCCACGACATGGAAATAAATTTAGTTGCAACGATTTTAACTTCATGGCGTTAACCGCAAGCAGAATCTGCGAAACGAGAGAAAACGCTGCGAATTTATACGCGTACGTTTGTCCCACATCACGTGATATCTGTCGAAGGGAAAATGAAAATTCCATGAGAATCCGATCGAAAATCACAACTTTACGTCGAAAACATTGCCTCGCGCTACGTTACATTGTGGAGAACTGTCAACGCGCGGTGAAAAGTGCAAGCTACAAACAACTGCGTTGTACTATCGACACCGCGCGATGGTATAAAAAAAACATTTAAATCTCCCTCTCTTTCGCTCTCGATAAAATAAATTCTTTTGTCCCACCCGTCGCCCGAGTCCTCGGATGCAGTCATATCGATACGCGGAACATCGATCGTGTTCAGGGAAAACTATATAGGTATGCATCGACGTGATTTATGCGACCGTACGATTTATGCTATGTACATTCCGTATTCTAAAATATAATTCTCTGCACAAATAGTTCGTGCACGGTATGAAAGATTACGATGTATTTCCATGTAAATTTAATTTAATCCGACATTTCTGTAGCAACGCTATCAACTCAATGCGCGTATATATCGGATTAAATATGTAAAACATTTAATAATATCTTAGTAATACTTAGTATCTTCCAAATTTTTGTTAATTTGTAAAACATGGAAGGTATAATTTTTATATAAAATATAAAAATTATATTCTTTCGCATTGCTTCGTTTAATTTTAGAATGTAATGACAAAGGTAGGATAATAATAAGTGTCTTGGAATAATGTATTTAATACTTTAAACTCTACTCGAATTCAATTGTCATTCTTCACAATATCAAAACATAATAAAAGAGATCTTAATATTTATAACTCGAATCGAAAAAATTCGATCCGGATAACGATCTAAATCCAACTTTTGATTCCAATTCTTTTACCGTGACGATCGGGTTTATTTGGATTTCGGTCCTTTTCGATTTCGATTTTCGGTAATTATATATACCCATAACGATCATCGTTATCACAAAACTGACACCGAAATTGAAAGTTAAGTATCCTCGGACCATAATCGTAATCAGCCGAAATTTTTAAGTATCCATAATGTATCCATAATGTAATTTCGGTCCGAGTTCCTGTTTATAATAAGATTTCAAGTTTATCTACACTGAGAAAAATGGTCTGGTTGGACATAGTAATTCTGACGGAAAATGGACGAATCAGAAATTTCTAGTTAAGTCTAATAGAATTCTAGTTGAGATAACTAGAATTCTGATTAATACAATTATTCTGATAAAAAAAAGAATTCTAGTAGATTTTATCAGAAATATTGTATCAATCAGAATTCCGGTTATCTTAACTAGAATTTTAATAAATTTAGCCAGAAATTTCTGAGTCGTCCATTTTCCATCAGAAATTGTTTTTAGTGCATTTTATCTCGTATTACGTATTTGCAATGCAAGATCCTATTAAGAATTATGAATTTTTGTTAGAAATTTGTAATTCTTAATATTAAACAAGGAATGTCTTAGGACTGTACATGTGAACACACAATTAATAAGGAATAAATGCCTTTAATGGTCAAACTGGATCAAAGTGCTTAAATAATTAAATGTGAAATTATATACTACCTACTAAGTAGTCATTTAAATTGTACGCCTGAATTACAATAATAATATCACAAATTAAATTGACTAGCAATTTAATAATTTGATGCTCACTGGCATCTTAGAACGATTTTAATGATGCTGAATAAATTTTTAAGTTACATAGCGTATTACTCGCAAATTATCAATCATTAATGAAAGAGAAGAAACTGACAAGATGATTATAGCCCGCGGTTTCAAATATAAATCTCTATATTAAAGGAGACACGCCGCCATCGAAAACGGCTGTATTTTCGTTACGCATTCAGCGTTTAAACTCACTCTGCGTGGCGCCCGCATGTCACGTTGACGTTGAATGGGATTCTCATACCGTACGACAGAATCAACAAGCTTTTCGGAATCGGACGAGCGTGCGGTGGTTTAACATTAAACGATCGGGAGGTAATACACGGGTCCCGGTAGAAGGATGTACACGAGAAAGTAAGAAAATACAACACGCGACGACTGTACTTAACTGCACTTAACTATATACATATACCCGTTTACCTTCGAGGCACTAGGTCGCATACAACCTTTGCTGAGAATCGATAAACGGCGGATTCTTTCGCGTTTACGTGCGGATAATCGATTCGCCGGTATATAGATACATAAAACGAAAGACGACACGCGTATCCATAAAGATTGTCCATGGGACGGCATATGATAAGGGATTGCCCGAGGTCGATTATTGGAACTGCAAAATCGCAGGGACGCGCAACAATACTCGCAATAACTCCGGAAGGACAGGCAGTTCCATTATTTGAGCTCGGAAGCTCCGCGAGGCCAACAATTCTTATCGTTTCCTCGCCCGAGCGGTTACTACATCTCTTCCGTTCTCCGTTTTGCCTCCGCCCGACCCGGCTCCATATACGCACACAAAAGGGAGAAGAACCTCGAGTGTCTTTTACGCAGTGTCTCTTCTCGGCAATGGCGCATTCAGACACACCGGTAAACGGCGACAAGTCGCTAAGAGACTCGAGATATTTATGCGAATGTCCCCGCATAAATACCGCGGTGGCCGTGGAACGAACGACTCTTGTGCGAGTTTGTGATTTCAATACCGATTGCTATATAATATGTTGCAAGAAACTGCTTATTATTTCTGAATTGTGTCAGATTAACCTGACGAAATTGAACATCCAGAGAAAGATTTCTTTGATTTAAAGAAACTATTTAGAAAAGAAACAATTCTTTAAATCAAAGAAACCTTTCTCTGGATGAAAGAATAAAGTTGTGATTTCTTTAGGAATGCAAGTGAAATATATTAGAGAGAATTCATCAACACAAGACTATAATCAAAAACTATAACCAAAGTTTTCTTCGTTCTTTTGAACAAATCCTATGTAATATTGCGTACTAGAAATCACAGTAATATAATAATAAATATAGTGCACAATTACATTATACATTAATATAATTAGATGCAGAAATTAATTCGAGAACATAAGTTTTAAGGCTTCAAAAACATTTCGCGATGGCAAAAGAGAAATTAGAAGGACAAAACAGAAATATATTATAGTAGTAAATTCTAAGAAAGTGTAATAAATTCAGAAAACTACGAGAATAGATACAAAATTAAGAATAAATTGATTTTCTAATAATTTACACTTCATATTATAAATTCTCAAAATATTTCTACGAAAATTTCGTCAGAATTTTAAGATCTAATAACTCTTCTAATAACTTTTCCAGTTTAATTTAGTAACATGTCGTTCAGTTAATCGATTAATAACAGAAAGATTCTATCGTAGGAACCTCTTTAGATATACATTTATATTGAGTTAGAACAAAAGTTTGCAAGTACGACTTTCAAAATTCGAGCAATTATAACTTCATTAAAAATGAACATTTAAATTTTCAAAAAGCATTTTAATCTTTAAAATCTCTACTTTCGAAAAGACATGATGTCTTTTGTGTTTTTATGAGTTCGGGTTTTTGCATATAGAAAATTACAAGCTGGAGAAATGAGAAATTTTCTTCTCATTTTGTGTCGCTTGCCTTAAACGACTTGCAAAAATTTTCGACTTTCTAACGTGAAAGCTTAAAATTTTCCTTACAAAATTGTTTTAATATTCCTAAGATTTTTTTGCTACTGAATTTACAAATTAAAGAAAAAGAGCATTTTTATTTTCGATTGCTCGTAACTCCGTTAAAAATTATCGTACCATAATTCAAAAAATAGATTCTTAAAGCTGAAATTTTAACGAACGATATAGTTGACAATTTTTTTGTAAACATATAAACATGATGCAAATAAAATAGCGCTACAAACTTTTGTTCTGATCCAATATTTATGCCCGTCATTCATAGTTAGACCTTGCACTTAAAGCTTCCTTAAATTTATCTTTAGATGCTTAACAGCCAATGAAATAATTCATACAGTATCTGAAGATAAATTTAAGGAAGCCTTAAGTATAAGACCTGACTGAATACGGGCATTAGTGTCGGTTTTCTTGCACGCCACCTTGCAAGATTGTGCCCCATTTTCCCTGCGATCTCCATGCTGATTTCAAATCAATCAATGTTGCACGAGCTTGTCCCGTGTAGCACCGAACTTGGCGACGAAGCCAGGTTGTTTCGGACTTCGCGGTGCAACCTGGTGCAAAGCAGCACGCGAGGAAACCACTAGCAAAGCCCGCTTTGTATTTGCCTTGTGAGCTAAGAACTTAAACCGGACGCATCGAAGATATTTGACTAACAAGGAGAAAGTCACGTGTCTCGTTTTTTAGCGCAGTAGAAATTCGACAAAGGGAAGAAATAAACGGACTCTGGATGTGTATTTTGCGCAAACGCCAACTTCGTTGTAGAAAATATAGGAAGGGCGGAAACGGCAAGAGGAATGTTCTCTTTCTCTCCCTCTCTCTTTAACGACGCCACGTTTGTTCGCAACAGAGCCGAAGGGTTGAACGACGACGTTCGTTGTCTTTGATACTGACTGACAACGCCCTGAACATGATTCGATTACATGCACGCGAGAAGGTAACCACTAGCTGAAATATTGTCTCAGAGATTACACGATTTTATTTGATTTCATACTATTTCATCTGATTACAAATAATTTTCTTCACTACCCGGAGAGAATTTTTTCTTAAAATTTACCCTTAAAATATAATAGTTGTGGTACAATACAATATTTAAAAAATATTTACCATGCACTTTAGTAAAATTAATCAAACTTATTTTATACTTTATTGTAATTTTATTAATGAATGAGAGAAATTTACATAAAATTCTTCGAAATATAATGTTGTCACATGACTATCATATTTTCAGGGTAAATTTTAAGAAAAAAAACTCTGTGTATAGAGAGTCATTTGATAAAACAAACGATTTTATCTAATATTACAATGATTTCCAATGATTTCCCGTAATTGCATATGTAATTATCGGATTATACAGAAGGATTTCTATAAATTTTATTATGGTTTTGAATCGTGGAACACTGTTCAGTACACAGTAAAGACTTCTTCGCACGCGTTTGTACGTGTACGTACTACGTGCGAGTCACGCGCAAAATAAACAATTACGTCGAATAACTCGTATTTTTTAGTCGGGATCCAGTTACGCGAAAGTAAGAGCCACGGACACTCCGCGTTTCTCCGCGTAACGACTGCACGCCGTAATTGTATATTGCGGCGTTCCAACGTGATCGCCACAGAAGCGTGAATCTTAACCAATCGCGCGTACATTCACTCGTAATTCAGTAACAAAATTTCGCAGGCGACAGAGGAGACCATTGCGAGTGAAAAGAATCCATGTCTCGCGAAAGGTACACTGAAAAATATGCCTAGTTAAAAATGGATGAACCAGAAGATTATGATTACGTATATCAATCAGAATTCCGGTTATTTCAATTAGAATTCTAATAGATTTAATCAGTACATTCTAATTTCAATTTCAACCAGAATTCCAATTAATCCAACCAGACATTTTTTTCAGTGTACATCGAAAAAATCATTTATCAGATAAATATGACGTACGCTTGCGGCGAAAATTGAACTTGCGACTCTGTTAAAATACTATCTCAAATTCATGACAATAAGACACATATCTAAGATAAGGCAAATATCTAAAAAATATTGTAAAGAATCTAATAGCGTTTTTCACTGGCAAAACTAGTACGCACTTAGTACACTTTAAAACCGTTGTACACAAATTGATACATAAAGATGTATATTTAATAAAAATATAGAAACGAATTAAACCACGAAATGTTCAATACATTTTATTGTGTTAATTGATAAAATACACATTGGGCATTTTATCAACTGAGATATCTCACTTTTACATTTAGATTACAATAGCTATAAAAAGTATTCAATCTGGAAGTTCTGCGGACTTTTCTATCTTTTAATTTTCTATCATTATCACCGAAAGAAATCACCATATTATAACGCAAGCATCTTAAAACAAGTATTAACTCATCATTTGCTAGCATTGTTTTATATGTTATCCCAAAGTATGGCAAAAAGATAAGACAAGTATCCAAAAATAGGACACCTGAAAGATCTAAAGAATCTACTAAAGAACATTCAATATTTGGGCATTCTTCTTTTCTGAATGTTTATTAGTCATTGTCTTCAAAAGTCGACAACCGTGTATTGTAACGCAAATATCTTAAAACATGATATGTTAACTCTTCAGTTAACTCATCATTTGCTAGCACTGTTTTACAAATTCCTCTAAATCCTAACAATAAGATAAGACAATAATCTAAAAGATATTCTAAAGAATTTCAAGGCCACCCAAAATATCTACATGTTCAGATTTTTTCTGAAATGTCTGTCAGTCATCATCTATAGAAGCCGAAAGCAATCAATCGTATTATAATGCAAGCATCTTAAAACATGTGTTAACTCGTTATTTGCTAACATTGTTTTATACATTACCTCAAATCCTAACAATAAGATAAGATAAATATCTAGAAGATACTCTAAAGAACATTCAATATCTAGATGTTCCTCGGACTTTTCTAACCATCTTTCAGTCATCGCTTTTAAAAGTCAAAAGCAATCACCATATTGTAACGTAAATATCTTTAAGTGTCTACTTAAAATGTTAACTTATTGTTTGCTAATATCGTTTTGCAAGTAAGAAAGACACTATCCAAATATTATATACGAATAAATGATTCATAACTCGCATATAAATAAAAATAACGCGCGTAATTTAATACTTTTTAAACAATTGACAAATAACAAAAATTGTATCAAAAAAATTGAATATATGAAAATAAAGGATTTTATAATAAATCGATCGTTATGAGGATTGCTGGGCAGAAATACGGCAGAATAAATAAAATGCAAATATTTTTGAATAATACGTGTACTTGATATTAATGATATTCCATTTATGGATTAAATACATAAAAGTCTGTAGAAGCATTCTGAATGCGAATGCAGGAGCATCGCTATTATTTTTTTCCCTTCGTTATCAAAGCGACACGGTTTTTACCGTGAAAAATTGTAATATGTCAAGTTTTGTTATAGTATGTAACTGCGCGTAACTTTGAATCGATGGACCGCGGCATTCCTAACACGAAGAACCTTGGATTTCGGAGCGAGCGGCGAAACGATCAAAAAGTGGTTATTTCGCAACAATTCGCAATAGTGAAGCGCCACCCTTCGGCGGAGCCGTCGCTATTGTTATTGTCGATTATATGACACTTTGCTCTCCTCTACCAATATTCTATTTGATAACGAATGTGTCTTATCTCTGCAGGATACGTAAAAGAGAGTCACGGATTTTCTCGGATTGGGCGATTGTTTCAGGGTATAAGCTGTCATCGCGTATCTCTCGCGTATCTCCACAAGGCGGAAGAAATAAAAGAAAAAATAAATAAATAAACGAGCGATCTGTCAACCTGTCATCGCTCATAATCCTTGCGCGACAAGTATAATACGCGAGAGGAAACGTCATCTAGAAACTCACCTCTTCGGCGAATTCGAAATCACCGTCGAATCTCCTCTTGCATCTCACCCCCGTGGCAAAAACTAGCAGCACCGTGGCCGCGAGCATCCACGAGAATCGCATGGCTGAAACCGTCCCTCCGAGTCCTCTCCTTATCCCCAGAACCGTCACTTACTTCACCGCGGAAGACGCTCGCGCGCGCGGCGCGACAGAACGAAGGTGAGAGAAAGAGAAGAATTCGGCACGCGCGAGTTACACCGTCAAACGGAGGGAAGAAATATTGGGGCAGTTAATGCGGACGATGTAACTGATGATCCGACGTCCGGCGCACGCGAAATTCCGACTTGACGTGTATGTATTATGTGTATATGTATGTTACGCGACGCTTGACACGGAACGGAAACGCGCAGCTCGATAGCCGAACGAGTTGTGTGTGACCGCGCGAGGAGAGGCGACACCGTCACTGCTGACTGCCGTTGGTTCATGCGCCGCCAGAGGCGCGCGCGCGTCGCGCTTGCTCATTGGTCAGATCCTCGACGAATGGCGCGCGGGGAGGGGGCCGGTAGCGCGCGTTACTCGCTTTCGCTCGGCTCTTATCGTCGCTCACCATGCAGCTCGTGCACCTGTTCGGCTACCTTCGACGCGGATACGCCGCGCTGCGTTCGTCGCCAGTCAATACCTTCTCCAGCTGCTAGTTCACCTACCTACCTACCTACCTGATGTAGCCCGTGGCCCTGATGGAGAAAAAGGAAGAAAAGGATTGAGGGGAATTTATCGGAGAGGGACACCAGGGAAAAATCCAGTCCCGCTCTCCCTAGACGATCTCTGCCGTTCAACCTGATCGACCAATCTTTTTTTTATTCTTCATTCTCTTCGTTACGATTGCCATTACTATCATTGCTTTCTCTTGTTACTTTACTATAAATCGTAGTATTGCGTCCCTTAGAGGATAGATATATACCTATACAATAAAAAGGAAAAACTTAACTTTCTGGAGTAACGAGATTTTTGTTTACTGACATTTATAACGTGGAACATTAGAATGTAACTTACAACTTCAGAATGTATGTCAATACATATTTTAATTATTGTACTATAAATTTATTAACAACTGCTAACTTTAGATGTAGAATTTAATAAGTAATTCAATCGTCCTTGTTAACGGCAACTGCTTTAAAACTCAAAATTGTACAAGTATCATTTTTATATTAAATATTTTTAAAAACATCTAACAAAAAAAAAGAATACCTATAATAATATTTGAATATTTTACAGTTTAGATTTATTACACATGCAAAAAAAAAGTATACTTAATTTCTTAACATGCTGTTTGCGATCAAACAAAACGATCATAGATTATATTTCTTCTTCTACTTCCTAAAATATTCAGAAAATGCCGTTTATTCGATCCTTTCAGTAGAAACGGTAATTTGCTTTTATACTCTCGAGACCCAACTGAAGAATTTATTGCTCCAAAAGCCCATTCCACTTTGTAAGTCCAATGTGGATGCGTGTCATGCGAAAGAATGTATATAGTTCTTAGTATATGTTGCTAAATACATTTTCAGAAAAGTACAAGTATTTCTTTGGAGATCACTACCAGTGAATCCAAGAACAACCGCGATAAAGTACAAAAATGAATTAATTTATAATCAATCTATTTACTCAATACTCATGGCTTTTTTACATCTTTTGGAAAATATCGGGAAAGAGCATCTTTGATTGTCTACCAAATTTTAAAAAAAAATGTAAAAACCAGATTAAGAATAGGCATATACATAGAATTGGAATGTCTAAATATTTTCTAAGTGATATATCATATATATATATATATATATATATATATATATATATATGTATATATATATATATATACAAAAGAGATAACTTTTGAAAATAATAAATATAT